>Ga0209483_1000585_pt1 | contig 31143 bp, 23 predicted proteins | sample NGEPerA_FD_184508 | JGI IMG/M metagenome (GOLD analysis project Ga0209483, IMG submission 184508) | Arctic peat soil microbial communities from the Barrow Environmental Observatory site, Barrow, Alaska, USA - NGEE PermafrostL2-A... | ecosystem: Environmental > Terrestrial > Soil > Wetlands >... | reverse complement strand
CGGGGAGCGCGCGCGCCCCGGGCGCAGCCGAACGCGCCTCGCGTTCGGCGAATGAGGTGTCCGAACAATCGAATGCGCCCGAACATTTGAACGCCCCAAATGTTTCCCGCGAGGGCGCGGGAAACAGCGTCCGAGGCGGGCGCGCTCCCGCAAAAAATCTCGCCGCCGCTTTGGAAAAATTATTTGCCGAGGCGGACAAAGCCATTGCCGGCGGCGTGAACATTTTGCTGTTGTCGGATCGCGGCATTTCGCCCGAACTCGCGCCGATCCCGGCGCTGCTCGCGGTTTCCGGCTTGCATCATCATTTGATTCGCAAAGGCACGCGCGGCAAAGTCGGCCTCGTGCTCGAATCCGGCGAACCGCGCGAGGTGCATCATTTCGCGCTGCTCATCGGTTACGGTTGCAGCGCCATCAATCCGTATCTGGCGTTCGCGACGTTGGACGATTTGATTCAACAAGGTTTGCTCGTCAACACGGATCACAAAACGGCGCAGAAAAAATTCATCAAAGCCGCCGTCAAAGGCGTTGTCAAAACGATGGCCAAGATGGGCATCTCGACGATTCAAAGTTATCGCGGCGCGCAAATTTTTGAAGCTATCGGCCTCAACAGCGAAATCGTGGAAAAGTATTTTACCTGGACGCCGACGCGCATTGAAGGCGTCGGCCTCGACGTGATTGCCGAAGAAGCACTCGCGCGGCATCGCCACGCTTTTCCAGATCGCGAAATCAACGGCGTGCTCGATGCGGGCGGCCAATATCAATGGCGCGATAACGGCGAATTTCATTTGTTCAATCCGCAGACGATTCACAAATTACAAAACGCGTGCCGCACGAATAACGAAAAAATTTATCGCGAGTATGCCGAGTTGATTAACAATCAGGCAAAAAATCTTTGCACGCTGCGCGGCTTGCTCGAATTCAAATTCGCGGAAAATCCGATTCCGATTGATGAAGTTGAATCCATCGAAGAAATCGTGAAGCGTTTCAAAACCGGCGCGATGAGTTACGGTTCGATTTCCAAAGAAGCGCACGAGGCGCTGGCGATTGCGATGAATCGCATCGGCGGAAAATCCAACACCGGCGAAGGCGGCGAAGACCCGGCGCGTTACGTTCTCGAACCGAACGGCGACTCGAAAAATTCCGCGATCAAACAAGTCGCCAGCGGACGTTTCGGCGTGACGAGTTACTATTTGACGCAGGCACGCGAGTTGCAAATCAAAATGGCGCAAGGCGCGAAACCCGGCGAAGGCGGCGAATTGCCCGGCAAAAAAGTTTATCCGCCGATTGCAAAAGTTCGCGGCACGACGGCGGGCGTCGGTTTGATTTCGCCGCCGCCGCATCACGACATTTATTCCATCGAAGATTTGGCGGAGCTGATTCATGATTTGAAAAATTCAAATCGCGACGCGCGCATCAGCGTAAAACTTGTGGCCGAAGTCGGCGTCGGCACCGTCGCGGCGGGCGTTGCCAAAGCGCACGCGGATGTGGTTTTAATTTCCGGTCACGACGGCGGAACCGGCGCGTCGCCGCTTTCATCCATCAAACACGCGGGCGGTCCGTGGGAATTGGGTTTGGCCGAAACGCACCAGACGCTCGTGCTGAATAATTTGCGCAGCCGCATTTATGTCGAAGCTGACGGACAATTGAAAACTGGACGCGACGTTGCCGTCGCCGCGTTGCTCGGCGCGGAAGAATTTGGTTTTGCGACCGCGCCGCTCGTCGCGGTCGGCTGCATCATGATGCGCGTTTGTCATTTGAACACATGTCCGGTCGGCATCGCGACGCAAGACCCGCGGTTGCGCGCGCGGTTTGCGGGCGGCGCGGACAACGTCGTGAATTTCATGCGCTTCGTCGCGGGCGAACTTCGCGAAATCATGGCGCGGCTCGGCTTCCGCAAATTGGAAGAAATGGTCGGGCGCACGGATAAATTGATTCCGTGGCACGCGATTGAACATTGGAAAGCCAACGGACTCGACCTCACGCCGATTTTGCATCAGCCGGAAATGGGCGCGGACGTTGGCCGTTTTCGTTCGCAAGATCAGGATCACGGTTTGGAAAAATCTTTGGACGTGACAAAAATTTTGGAGATTTGCCAGCCGGCGATTGAGCGCGGCGAAAAAGTCCGCGCGGAAATGGAAATTCACAATGTCAATCGCGTCGTTGGAACAATTTCGGGCAGCGAAATTACGAAGAAGCATGGCCCGAACGGTTTGCCCGAAGACACGATTCATTTGAAATTTAACGGCAGCGCCGGGCAAAGTTTCGGCGCGTTCATCCCGCGCGGCCTGACGCTCGAACTCGAAGGCGACGCGAACGATTATTTCGGCAAAGGTTTGAGCGGCGGAAAATTAATTGTTTATCCGCCGCGCGGTTCCACATTTGTGCCGGAAGAAAATATTATTATTGGCAATGTGGCGCTTTACGGCGCGACGGCGGGCGAAATTTTTGTGCGCGGAATGGCGGGCGAACGTTTCGCCGTTCGCAATTCCGGCGTGAACGCTGTCGTCGAAGCCATCGGCGATCACGGTTGCGAATACATGACGGGCGGGCGCGTGATTGTTTTGGGAAAGACCGGGCGCAATTTTGCCGCGGGCATGAGCGGCGGCATCGCTTACGTTTTGGATGAAGCCGGCGATTTCAAAAATCATTGCAACATGGAATTGGTCGCGCTCGAAAAAATTTCCGACACGGACGAAATCGAAGAAATATGGAAATTGATCCAGCGTCACCAGACTTACACGCAAAGCGAACGCGCCGCGAAAATTCTCGGCGACTGGAAAAATTTTATTCCGAAATTTGTCAAAGTTTTGCCGAAAGATTACGCGCGCGTTTTGCAATCGCTGAAAAAGGTGCAGTCGCAAGGTTTGAGCGGCGACGAGGCAATCATGGCCGCGTTTGAGGAAAACATCCGCGACGTCGCTCGCGTCGGCGGCGGATAACTTGTGCTTTGAAAATTGCGATGGACAGGGTAAAGATTGATATGTTGATTGATTACATTCAAGTTGCCATGAAACACTCCGAATTCGAAAAGATGGAGGATGGCCGGTGGTTTGGAACGATTCCACAGTGTGCAGGGCTGTGGGCAGATGGTGATACGCGTGAGCATTGTCGTGAGGAACTTCAAAGCACGCTCGAAGATTGGATTTTGATCAAAGTCCGGTTCGGAGACGCCATGCCGGTCATCGATGGCATGGACATCAACCCGCAACCGATTTATGCCGAAGCCAATTAGCCGGCGCGATTTGATCCGGCGATTGAGATTTTTTGGTTTTGACGGACCATTTGCCGGCAAACGCCACGAAGCTATGAGAAAAGGTGAACATTCTGTTCCCATTCCAAATCCGCATGGCAAGGATATTGATTGGACATTGACAAAAAGAATTTTGAAACAGGCGGGAATCAATCCAAAAGAATGGGAACAGGCTCGTTAATTAGAAAATAATCAAGATGGGCAAACCAACCGGATTTTTAGATTTTAATCGCGAACTGCCGCTGGATCGTTCGGCTATCGAACGCATCCGCGACTGGAACGAATTTCATCTGCACATGGCGGACGCCGATCTGAAAAAGCAGGGCGCGCGTTGCATGGATTGCGGCATTCCGTTCTGCCAGCACGGCCAGCTTGTCAGCGGCATGGCCAGCGGTTGTCCGATTCACAATCTGATTCCCGAATGGAATGATTTGGTTTATCGCGGCCTGTGGAAAGAAGCGCTCGAACGCCTGCACAAGACAAATAATTTCCCCGATTTCACCGGACGCGTCTGTCCTGCGCCGTGCGAAGGCTCGTGCGTTTTGGGAATTAACGCGCCGCCCGTCACGATCAAAAATATCGAGCAAGCCATCGCCGACCACGGCTGGGCGAACAATTGGATTGTTCCCGAAGTTCCAAAAAAACGGACGGGAAAAAAAGTTGCCGTCGTCGGTTCCGGTCCCGCCGGACTTTCTGCCGCCGCGCAATTGAACAAAGCCGGACATCTCGTCACGGTTTTCGAGCGCGCGGACCGTCCCGGCGGTTTGCTCATGTATGGCATTCCCAACATGAAGCTCGACAAAAACGAAGTTGTGCTGCGCCGCATCAAAGTGCTCGAAGCCGAGGGAATTAAATTTATTTGCAACACGGAAGTGGGGAGCGCGACCGTCCCGGTCGCATTGGTCGGCGTCCCGCCGACCGAAATTTCCCCCGCGCCCGCTGTTGTGCGAGACGCGCAACAGAGCGACCGGGACGGTCGCGCTCCCCGAACTACAATTTATCCGGCAGAAAAATTGCTGAAAGAATTCGACGCCGTGATCCTCGCGACCGGCGCGACCGAGCCGCGCGATTTGTCTGTTCCCGGACGCGAACTGAAAGGCATTCATTTTGCGATGGATTTTCTCACCGCGAACACAAAAAGCATTTTGGATTCGCACAAGAACGGAGATTACATTGACGCGACCGGCAAGGACGTCGTCGTCATCGGTGGTGGCGACACCGGAACCGATTGTGTCGGCACTTCGATGCGGCACGGTTGCAAATCACTCGTGCAGGTGGAGATTTTGCCGAGACCGCCGCTTGAACGCGCGAAGGACAATCCGTGGCCCGAATGGCCGAAGGTTTATAAAATGGATTACGGACAGGAAGAAGCGGCGGCAAAATTCGGCGCCGATCCGCGCACTTATTTGACGACGGCGACAAAATTTGAAGGCGACGCGCAGGGTCACGTCAAAGCCGTTCACCTCGTGCAAATCGAATGGACGCAGAACGAAAAAAATCAGTTCATTCCGAAACACATTCCCGGCACGGAAAAAGTTTTGCTCGCGCAACTCGTTTTGCTCGCGATGGGATTTCTCGGACCGGAACAGCCGTTGCTTGAAGCGCTCGGCATAGAACGCGACGCGCGTTCAAACGCGAAAGCTGATTTTGAAAAATACGCGACAAATCTTCCGAACGTTTTTGTGTGCGGCGATTGCCGTCGCGGCCAGAGCCTCGTCGTGTGGGCGTTCAACGAAGGCCGCGGCGCGGCGCGGGAATGTGACCGCTTTCTGATGGGTGCGACGGATCTGCCCTGAACCTTGGGCAATTATGTCGCAACCACTCGCCATTGTTTTTTACGAACGGCTCATGCCTGGCAGCCAGTTGGTGAACCGGCTGCAGGATTTGAACTACCGCGTGCTCGCGCTGAACCACGCCGACCGCCTCGTCGCCACCGTCCAGCGCGAATCCCCGTTGCTGATGTTTGTTGATCTGGCCACACCCGGCGATGTTTGCGGCATCATTGCCCGGCTAAAATCCACTCCCGCGACCGCTCATCTGCCGGTGATCGGGTTTGCGCCGGACACCGCACCCAGCCTGCTGACCGGCGCCCAGACCGCGCGCGCAAACGTCACCGTCAGTGAAACCGCCGTCATCAGCCACCTGTCACAATTGATTGACCAGGCGCTGCATCTGGACTGAAATTTTTTCCGTGACTGGAGACAAGGCGGCCAGACGCGCAACTTCCAGCGCGCCTGAACGCCTGACCGCCGGCGAATTTCTTTCACGCCGGCCCGTGGCTCCGTTAATCTGAAGCCATGTTGGAATCGTCATCGGCTCCTGTCACGAGCCTTTATGTTCACGTCCCGTTCTGCGCGCACAAATGCGCGTATTGCGCCTTTTATTCCGAGGCGTCCAGCGGCGAACTCATCAACCGCTACACGGCCGCGCTCGTCAGTGAACTGGAAATCGTCGCCTGCGATCTCAAGCCCAAAACTATTTTCTTCGGCGGCGGCACCCCGTCCATTTTGAACCTGCGCCAGTGGGAGCAAATTCTTCGCGCGCTGGAAAAAGTGGAATTGCTCGGCGCGGAGGAATTCACCGTGGAATGCAATCCGGCCACCGTTTCTGCGGACAAGGCGAAACTGTTCCGCGATTTCGGCATCAACCGCATTTCGATGGGCGTGCAGTCGCTCGATGAAAAATTGCTGGACCGCCTGGGCCGCATCCACTCGCGCGCCATGGTTTTCAAATCATTCGACATCCTGCGCCGCGCCGGATTTGAAAACATCAATCTGGATTTGATGTTCGCCATTCCGCGCCAGACGATGGAAATCTGGCGCGCGACCTTGAACGAAGCGATGGCGATGCAGAGCGAGCATTTGTCCAGTTACGAAGTCATCTACGAAGACGACACGCCGCTGTTCGCACAATTGCAAGCCGGCGAATTTTCCGTGGATGAAAATCTGGCGTGCGAAATGTATGAAGAACTGATTGCCCGCGCGACCGCCAACGGTTTTCGACAATACGAAATTGCGAATTTAGCTCGTGATGCAAATTCCAGCAATCCGGGAATCCAGCAATCCATTCCATCGTTCGCCTGTAAACACAATGTCAACTACTGGCGCGGCGGTTCGTATCACGGCCTCGGCCCCAGCGCGACCGGCTATGTGCGCGGCGTGCGGACAAAGAACTGGGCAAATACGCAGCTTTACTGCGAGCAACTTGAAAAGGGCAGACGCTCGATTGAATCCAGCGAGGAACTTTCGCCGCTGCGCCGTGCCGGCGAAATTGCCGCATTCGGCTTGCGAATGAACGCCGGCTGGCCGTTCGGGGAATTTCAGCGCACGACTAATTATGATTTGCAGCGCGAATGGAATTCCGAAATGAATGAACTCGTCGCGCGCGGCTGGGGAAAAATTTCGTCCGACAATTTTCAACTCACGCCGCAAGGCTCGCGGTTTGCCGATGCAGCGGCGGAACTTTTTTTGCGCTAATCGTAGCGGCATGTCGGCAGACAGCGGCATTTTTCCGGCTTTCTGCCGAAAGCCGCTACACAAAATTAATTGGCAACCGCACCATAAAATTCGTCCCAACATTTTCTTCGCTCGAAACTTCAATCGTGCCGCCGTGCGCTTCGACGATGGCTTTGCAAATGGAAAGTCCCAAACCAGAATTGCCGGCGCCGGTGCGCGATTCATCTGCGCGAAAAAATCTTCCGAACACGCGCGGCAAATCTGCCGCCGCAATTCCACATCCCGTGTCCGCCACCGTCAGAATGGTGAGGCCGTTTTGCGATTCCAATTTCACGCGCACTTCGCCTTCGTCGTGATTGTATTGAATCGCGTTCGTCACGGGATTGCTTTCTTGGAATTCTCAAAAAGTCGGGCGCGTGTTGGACAGCTACAAGGGCGTTTCGGTTTATGACAACGGCTTGATTTTCTTTCGCAGCTATGGAAAAAATTATGCGCCGGACGGCTATTACTTCGGCCAGAAATGGCAATGCGTGGAATTCATAAAGCGGTTTTATTACGAAGTCGAGCATCACAAAATGCCCGACGTTATGGGTAACGCCAAAAGTTTCTTTGACGAAAATCTTTCTGACGGCGCTTTGAATCCACGCCGCGGACTCGTTCAATATCGTAACGGCTCAACCAACAAACCTTGTGCCGATGATTTGATTGTTTTCACGGACACAAAATTTGGTCATGTCGCAATCGTGACGGACGTTGGCAGCAATTCTTTGGAAGTCATTCAGCAAAACATCTGGAGCGGCACGCGCGCGCATTTTTCATTGGTTGCAAGCAATGGACATTACTTTGTGACGGCACCACGAATTCCCGCTGGCTGGTTGCGGAAATAATTACTTCAAGCGGGTTTTGCCGGCGTTGGCGCAGGCGCGGGTTGCGCGGCGTGATGCGCTTTGCGGGATTCGACATGGCTGGCAATCACCCATTCGGCCAGCACGGTCGGATTGTTTTTGTAGGTGTTGCGGACAATGGTGTTGAGAGCGCGCAAGGCCGACGAGTCGTTTGTTTCTATTTTCGGCTCGCGCGGACGCTCGCCCCACCCGATAAAATAGGTTTTCTGGCCTCGCACGAAGTAATTATGCCGTCGCACGGAGCATTTGAGGCCCTGCGGATGCCGTCGGCATGGCTGCACGAGCCATTTTGAAGCTCGCACGCACTGATTTTCTTTCCGCACGGAGCGTCCGAAGCCACGCACGAGCCGATTTTTGCCCGCACGGAACGCTTTGCCGCGCGCACGGGATGGGTTCAGCGGCGCACGGATCATCTCGTTGTGCGCACGGACGGTTTGCGGGCGCTCACGGATAATGTTAAACGCTGCGAGGGTAATTTTTTCCGTGCATGGCTGTGAAATTTGTTCACGCTTCATGTTATCATGCCGATCCGATCGCGTTGCGCTATGAACTGGGCGATCACATGGATTACAATCCGGCGACGAAAATTTATAGCGAAGATACAAATGCGCGACGAAACATTCGGCGCAGAAAATTTCGCTTGCTCGATTCAAATCTGGCCAAACATCCCGACGGCGGCGTGCCACTGTCTGAAGCGGACAAACGCGCGCTCGCGGCTTTTTTTGAAAACTTTGACCGACGCGCAATTTCTTGTCCCGGTCACAACCAGCCTGGTTGAAAAATAATTTGCAAAATTTTTTCAACTTAACGTTTGCTTAAGGTTGCCTGCGGCAGATTTGCGCCATGAAAACGATGAGCCACCGGACGACAATGAAATAAAAAATTGAAACCGCGAAGCTGACCGTTAAAAAATTTACACCCACAAACAAACAACACGAAAGGTCACATATATGAAAATGAAAAAAACCATTGATACCATCGCCCTGGCGCTACTGGCATTGGGCGCCACTGCGCTGCTCGTCAGCGCGCAAGACAACAATGACGGTCCGCCGCCGGGCGGCGATTACGGCGCTCCCGGTGGACCGCGCGGGCATCGGCACCCGCCGTTGCCGATCGTCACGGTGCTCGACGCCAATCACGACGGCGCGATTGATGCCGATGAAATCGCCAACGCCAGTGCTGCATTGCTGACGCTCGACAAGAATGGCGACGGCATTCTGACGACGAACGAATACCTGCCGCCGCTGCCGAGGAATGCGCCCGCCGACGCGCCGCGTCCGCCGCTGCCGCTGATCATCAAGGCGCTCGACGTCAACGGTGACGGCGTGATTGACGCCAGCGAGATCGCCAATGCGAGCGCGGTGCTGAAGACGCTGGACAAAAACAGCGACGGAAAATTGACGCGGAATGAATACCTCGGCAAACGGCCCGGTCCGCCGCCGCAGGATGACAACGGTGGCAATGACGGCGGTCCGGGCGGTCCACCGCCCGAACAGCAATAAACTTCCGTTCTCGTGAACGGCAAGGCGGCGGACTGATAAATTCCGGGTGTGAAGTCAGTCCGCCGCTCCTTTTTCGGCTACAGGCTAAAAGTTGAAGTTTGAAGACCAGCCGCGGAGAGAGGCTATTTTGCCATCAGTGAACGCACGGTGAGAATTCCGGTGAGGATGGCGATGGAGCCACAAATCAAATACGGCAGCATCGCAATATGGAAGTAAAGTGAGGCGGCAAACAGCGGTCCGACGATGCGTGCGAGGCTGCCCGCGCTTTGGGCGACGCCGATGGTCGCGCCTTGTTCGTTTGCCGGCGTGAGATTGGATAACATTCCGAACACCGGCGCACGCGACAGGCTGGAGCCGACCGACAGCAGCACGAGCAGGACTAGCATTTCAATCCATGGTGCATCTGCGAGGCGCAGCACCGCCGACCAGCGCAGCGGGCCGTCGCCATGAACCAGTGGCAGCAGCACGAGGCTCGCACCGGTCATGAGCAGGCTGGCGCAGATCAATTTCGGCTCGCCAAACATTTTCACCAGCCGGCCAATCGCGCCACCCTGGACAAAGGCGGAAATCAGGCCGCAAAAGATAAACAGCCAGATGACGGTCGTTGCTGGTGCGGCAACGTCCACGGCGAGGCCGAGTTTGAAATTGTCATTGACCAGCAGCGGCAGGGTGCTTTCAAAACAACTGAAGGCGAATGTGGCGAGGAAGAAAATCAGAATGAGCAGGCCGATTTTCGGCTGCGACAGCGTGTGACCCCACTGCGCGAACTGCGGACGGCGGGCAGCCGGATTGGCATCCGGTTTCCAGCTTTCGACGAGAATGAAATAGGCGAGGATGAAGTTGAGCGCGCACAGCCCCGCCGCGGCCCAGCCGGGGCCGGTGGCGCCGAAAAATTTCAGCATCACGCCGCTGATGGCCGGGCCGAAAATGAAGCCCAGCCCGAAGGCCATGCCGATGAGGCCCATTCGTTTGGAGCGATCCTCCGGCTTGGAGATGTCGGCGATGTAAGCCTGGGCGACAGTGATGTTGCCGCCGCACGCGCCCGCGAACAGGCGCGAAACGAGCAGCGTCCAGAGTGCAACGGCATGGTTTTCAAAACCGGAACCTATCGCAAAAATCGCATACGACAGCGACGCGCAGGCGGTGCTGATGAGCAGAATCGGCCGGCGGCCGTGGTGGTCGGAAAGCCTGCCCCAGATGGGCGCGAAGATGAACTGCATCGCGGAGAACGAGGCGATGATGGCGCCGATGACCCAGCCGCCCGCGCCGTAATGCCGGCTGTAAAGCGGCACCAGCGGCACGACGATGCCGAAGCCGATGAGGTCAATGAAGACCGTGAGAAAAATGACGAGCAATGACGGTTTGCGGTTCATGTTCAAAAAAGCTGCGTGAGTTTAGCCGCGAAAACCGGCGAGTCAAATGTGTTAGCCATGGATGTGAACAACACTGCATTTAACTTCTGAATAACCGGTGAATTGGCTGGGGAAAGGCGGCGGAGAAATTCCGATACTAAATTCTTTAGTTCGCCGGATGAGTCTTCATGCTAACACCCATGATAGATTCCGTTTCCGAGTCTTTGCAGACGGCCACCAGCACCGATGCATCACCCGATTTGAAAAAGTCGCGCCGCCAGAAAGGCGAACGGCGGTCACAGACCGCCGCTACAAACATTGACCGGCTGCCGCCGCACGACCTCCAGATGGAAATGGGCGTGCTGGGCTGCGCGCTGCTGGACCCGAACCAGTGCATCGGCGAGTGCATCGAAAAACTCAAGGACGACGGCAAGCTGGCGTTTTACGACCTGCGGCACCAGACCATTTACGAAACGCTTTCAGGAATGTTCAACGCGCGGCAGCCGGTGGATTTGATCACGGTGCAGCAGCAGTTGAAGGACCGGCAGCTTCTGGAACAGGTCGGTGGCATTGCGTATTTGAGCCAGTTGCAGGACGCGGTGCCAAGTTCGGCGAACCTTTCCTACTACCTCGACATCGTCAAGGAAAAGTATCTGCTGCGGAAACTGATCGCGACCTGCACGAGCGTGGTGGGAAAAGTTTATGACTTCGAGGGCGAAGTGGATGAATTGCTGGACGAGGTGGAGAAGGAAATCTTGCACGTCAACGAGTCGCGCGAGCAGAACGAGGTGAAGGACGTGAAGAAGCTCGTCAACGAGGCGCTGGTGACGATTGAACATTTTTTCAACCGCAAGGGCGAGTTGAGCGGCATCGCCACGGGCTTTCCCGATCTGGACAAGATGACGGACGGCCTGCACGGCGGCGAAATGATCATCGTCGCGGCGCGGCCGAGCATGGGGAAAACTTCGCTGGCGATGAACATTGCGGAGCACGTCTCGCTGGAGCTGAATCTGCCGGTGGCGGTGTTCAGCCTGGAAATGAGCGCGTCGTCGCTGATTTTGCGCATGTTGTGTTCGCTGGCGCGGGTCAACATGCGGAGCATCCGCGACGGGTTCATGAGTGAGGCGGATTTTCCGAAGCTGATGTCGGCGTCGGGCCGGCTGGCGGGCGCGAAGCTGCTGATTGACGACACGACGGGGCTTTCCATTTTGCAGTTGCGGGCGCGGGCGCGGCGGATGCACCAGCAGCACGGCATCAAGCTGTTTGTCGTTGACTATTTGCAGCTTCTCAATTCTACTGCGCGGCGGGCGCAGGAAAACCGGCAGCAGGAAATTGCCGACATTTCCAGCGGCATCAAGGCGCTGGCGAAGGAACTGAACGTGCCGGTCATCGTGTTGAGCCAGTTGAACCGCGAGCTGGAAAAAGACAAGACCCGCAAGCCGCGCCTGGCCGACTTGCGCGAGTCCGGCGCGATTGAGCAGGACGCGGATCTGGTCGGGCTGCTTTACAAACCCAATGCGGGCGACGATGACGACGGCGCGGCGGAAGAAAGCGACGGAATCGCGGTGAATTTTCTGATTGCCAAACAGCGCAACGGGCCGACGGGCGACGTGAACCTGACGTTCTTGAAACCATACACGCGCTTTGAAAGCGCGGCGAAATTTAGCGACGACGACGGGCCTGCGGGCCGGTAAATAATGAAATCAATCATCAGACCTCTGGGAGTTTCCCTGATTCTGGGCTGCGCGACCGGCGCGTGGGCGCAGAGCCTGGGGCCAAAAATTGACCGCGTGGACATCAAGTTTGTCGGCCCCGCGTCCGTCAGCGAGGAGTTCATCCGTTCCAACATCAAGCTCAAGCCCGGCCTGGCCTATCAGCCGGGCCTCACGCAGGACGACGTGCATCTGCTTTACGGCACCGGCCAGTTTTACAACATCCGCGTGCAGGTGGACCAGGCCGATGACGGCGGCGTGGTGCTGACCTACATCGTGCAGCTCCGCCCGCGCATCACGGAAATCAGATTTGAGGGGAACAAACGCGTCAGCGATTCGAAGCTGAAGAAGAAAGTCACCTTCAAGGTCGGCGAGCCGCTGGACGAGCAGAAGATTTTCACCGACGTGCAGGAGATGAAAAAGCTGTATGAAAAATACGGCCTGGCCGATACGCAGGTGAAATATGTCCTGAACATCGAGGAGCTGACCGGCCACGGCACCGTCACGTTTCAAATCACGGAAAGCCCGAAGGTGAAGATCGAGGCGGTGGAATTTTTCGGCGCGACGCATTTCAAGCAAAAGGCCCTGCGGTCGGAAATCAAAACGAAAAAGCGCTGGATGTTTTCCTGGCTCACCGGCAGCGGCTATTTCCAGCAGGATGAATTTGACGGCGACCGCGACCGGCTGGCGGATTTTTACCGCAGCAACGGCTATCTCGATTTCGAAATCAAGGACGTCAAGCTGGACCGCCCGGTGACGAACGTGATGGACGTGAAGTTTTACGTGGATGAAGGCCGCCAATACAAGGCCGGCACCGTGAACATTGACGGCCATAAAATTTTCACCGAGGCGGAAATTCTCAAGGGGCTGCATGAGGTGCATGACTTTCAACATCTCAAGGCCAAACTGGGGGTTCACGGCCTGCCGATGGACAGTGGAGATGTTTTCACGCCCGACGGCCTGGGCAAAGACACCGATCTCATCGAGGATTTTTACGGCAGCAAAGGCTATACCGATATTTCAGACGGGCACGCCCTGCACGTCATCCGCGTGCCGAACGTCGAGACCGGCACGATGGACCTGGAATTTCAACTGGACGACAGCCAGAAATCTTACGTCCAAAAAATTGAAATCCACGGCAACCTCAAGACCAAGGACAAGGTTCTCCGGCGCGAACTGGCGATCTCGCCCGGCGACGTGCTGGACATGGTGCGGGTCAAAATCAGCAAGCAACGCCTAGAAGGCTTGCAATACTTCGACAAGGTTGACATCCAGCCCGAACCGATTGACCCGCCGACGCCCGGCGAGAAAAATCTCATCGTCAATGTCGAGGAAAAGAACACCGGCAATTTCACCGTGGGCGCCGGCTTCAGTTCCGTGGACTCATTGGTCGGCTACGCCGAAATTTCGCAGGAAAATTTCGACCTGTTTCATCCGCCTTACTTCACCGGCGGCGGCCAGAAAATCAAGCTGCGCGTGGATGTCGGTTTCCTCTACCAGAACTATGAACTTTCCTTCATCGAGCCGTGGTTCCTGAATCGCAAGCTCTCGCTCGGCGTTGACCTTTACCGGCGCCAGCTCAACTTTGAAAGTCCCAACAATATTTTCAACGAGACGCGCACCGGGGCCAAGTTGAGCCTCACCCGCGCGCTGGGCAGCGACTTCCTGATCGGCAGCGTGAACTATACGGTGGAAGACGTGGGCATTTCGCTGAACAGCGGCTGGCATGACTTGATCAACGATCACAGTCTGTCCGGCCCGGGAAACACGCCTTCCCCAAGTGATTTGCGGAACGTGCCCCATGCCATTCTCAATGAAACCGGCGACCATTTTTACCAGCGGGCAGGCGCGTCGCTGGCCTATGACACGCGTAACAGCGATCAACTGCCCAATCACGGCCAGCGCACCGAACTGACCGGCGAATTCTCCACCGGGGACAAGACCTTTTACAAAGTCGAGCTGACCTCTTCCTGGTATTTCCCCGGATTTTTCAAAGGTCACGTCATTGAAGTGGGCGGCGAGGCGCGCGTGGCCGACAGCCTCGAAGGCGGCGACGTGCCCTTCTACGACCGTTATTATCTGGGCGGCATGTATTCGCTGCGCGGTTTCACCTATCGCAACGTCGGGCCGCGCGAACCGTTCGATCCCAACGCCCCGCATGTGCCGACGGAACCCATCGGCGGCGACACCTCCTGGTTTGGCACGCTGGAATACAGCATTCCCATCTTTGAAAAAGACGGGGGCGTGGGCCTGCGCTTTGCCTTGTTCTACGACATCGGCGCGGTGGACGCCGCCGCTTATTCCTTCTCCGGCAGTTACAGCGACAACTGGGGACTCGGCATCCGGCTGAACATCCCGCATCTCGGCCCGCTGCGGCTGGACTACGGCATCCCCATCAACCACGACATTTACAACGGCAGCAGCGGACAATTCCAATTCGGCGTGGGCTGGTCGCGTCCCTTTTAAGATGAATCCTTTAATGAAAACCATTTTCGGGGCCGCGCTGGCCATTGGTCTGGCCGCCGTTCACGCGCCCGCACAAACCAGTCTGGACATCGGCGGTCTGCCGCTCCGGTTTGAGGCCAATCGCGGCCAGGCCGATGCCCGCGCGCCCTTCCTTGCACATGGTCAGAACTCGGAATTTTTGATTTCGACCACCGGCGCGCAATTGGTTTTGCGCCAGGCAGACGGCGTGACCGCCGCCGCCCGGATGCAGTTCGTGGGCGCCAATCCGTCGGCGCAGATTTCCGGCCAGGCTGAATTGTCCGGCAAGGTCAATTACCTTGTCGGCAACAATCCCGCGCAATGGCGGTCCGGCGTGTCCGCTTTCGCCAAAGTGCGCGTGCAAAATATTTATCCCGGCATCAACGTCGTCTATTACGGCAACGGGCGTCAGCTTGAATATGACTTCGACCTCGCGCCGGGAATTGATCCGCAGACGATTGTCATCCGCTTCGACGGCGCGGAGAAAATTTCCGTAAATCCGCAGGGCGGACTCGTCGTGAGCCTGAACGGCGGCGAAATCCTTCAGCCCGCGCCCGTGGTTTATCAAAACACCGGCGCGACCCGGCGCGAAATCGCCGGCGGCTACAAACTTCTCGACGCGCACACGGCGACGTTTGCCCTTGGCAGTTATGACTCCGGCCGGCCGCTGGTCATTGACCCGGTTTTGAGCTGCTCGACCTGGTTCGGCGGCAACCATGGCGACAACGCCCGCGCCATTGCGGTGGACGCAAACGGTTGCATTTATATTGCCGGGGAAACGCTTTCCACCGTCTTCACCAATGTTCCCGCCAACGCATTTCAGACCAACTTCCAGGGTGGCTCCGTCTATGGCGACGCGTTTGTGGCCAAATTCGACAGCACGGGAAGAACCAACTTATATTTCACCTATCTCGGCGGCAGCGATGAAGATGCTGCCTTTGGCGTCGCGGTGGACAGCGCTGGCGACGCCTATGTCACGGGCGGCACCGAATCGCCGGATTTTCCCACCCAGCAGCCTTTGTTCGGGCAGATTACCAGCAAATTGATAACTTCAATCAATGGATCTTTCTATCCGTATGATGCGTTCGTGGCGGAGTTGAACACTAATGGATCGGCGCTGGTTTATTCCACCTATCTTGGCGGTTACAACTATAACATTGGCAATGCGATCACGGTTGATGCCGGCCACAATGCGTATGTTGCCGGCTGGACCTCCTCCACCAATTTTCCGGTGACGACCAATGCCCTGCAAAAAAAACTGCTTTGCACCAACACGCTGGCCGTCAATTACAATGCGTTTGTCACGGAAATTTCCGCCAACGGAACCAGCCTGCTTTATTCCTCCTACCTGGGCGGCCATAATTTGGATGTCGCCACCGGCATCGCGCTGGACGCTGCAAACTGCGTTTATGTCACCGGCCTTACGGCTTCAACCAATTTCCCGGCGACCAATGCCCTGGCCGGTTTCCATTATCTCAACGGCACGAACAATGTCACGGCGGATGACGCGTTTGTGAGCAAGTTCCAGCCCGGCTTTGCCGGCTGGGTGTATTCCACCTTCCTCGGCGGAGCCGGCTACGACGCCGCCACCGGCATCGCGGCCGATTCCAGCGGCAACGCTTACGTCGCTGGCTGGACCGCTTCCACCAATTTCCCCGGCGTCCATGCGGACGACGTTTATCCGAATTGCGCCAGCTTCGTCGCCAACCATCTCACCAACAATCTGGTGCCGGCCTTTGCCATCACCACCAATGCGTTCCTCGCGGAAATCAGTTCCGACGGCGCCAGCCTCCTGCACACCGCCGTGTTTGGCGGTTTGCGAATGGATGTGGGCAACGGCGTGACGCTGGACGCGGCGGGCAACATTTATGTCGTCGGCACCGTCTCCTCCACGAATTTCCCCGTGACGCCCGCCAGTCTGTTCGGCTCGTTGCGGGCGACCAACTCCGGTGCCAGCGATGTGTTTGTCACCGTCTTCAAGGCCGACTGGTCGGGTCTGCTCTACTCGACATATCTTGGCGGTGCATTGAATGATTTCGGCAACGCCATTGCCGTGGACGGCGCGGGCAACGCCGCTGTCGCCGGCCAGACGTTCTCGACGGATTTCCCGTCCTTCAACGCGCGTCAACCGGCGCTCAACGGCATCAGCGATGCGTTCCTGGCAAAAATTATTCCAGCCACCCCGACGCCGCTGCTGACGGCGGCTTCATCCGGGACAAATGTTCTGGTGTCGTGGCCGCCGGTCGGCCAGGAGTCGCCCGCCTGGATCGGTCTGGCAACCACCACCAGCCTGCTCGCCACAAATGCCTGGAAGCTCGTGACCAATGCGCCGGCGTTCACCAACGCCAACGGCGACTTCACCTACAAATTCAATCCGACCAACCCGGCGCAGTTTTTCCGCCTGCAGAAATTTTAATCCGGCATTTTGTGCTGGCTTCCGCAGGGAAATGTGTTTTCATCTTTGCCCATGAAAAATTTGCGACTGACTTTTTTGACAGTGGTTCTGCTGGCTGCCACGGCGTTTTCCGCCGGCGCGCAGACCAAGGTGGCCAACGTGGACATGAAGAAAATTTTCAACAATTATTGGAAGACCAAGCAGGCCACGTCCGCGCTGGAAAACCGCAAGACCGAACTGGGCAAGGAAATCAAGGACATGGCCGACGGCCTGGGAAAAGCACAGAATGATTACAAGCAGTTGCTGGACCAGGCCAACGACCAGGCCATTTCCACCGATGAACGCAACCGGCGCAAACAGGCCGCCGCCGACAAGGCCAGGGAAATCAACAATTCCAAGGCCGCCCTCGAACAGTTCCAGCGCCAGGCCGAGGCCCAGCTGGCCGACCAGAGCCAGCGCATGAGCGGCAACCTCGTCACCGAAATCCAGAAGGCCGTCGCCGACAAGGCCAAGGCTGGCGGCTACACGCTCGTGCTCAATTCCGCGACCACCGAAGTGGTGGTTTACTGCGACCCCGCCACGGACATCACCGACGCCGTGCTTGCCCAGCTCAAGCTTAGCGAGCCGATTGACCTGCACCAGCCTGCGGTCGATCTGCTGAACATCCGGACCAATCTGCCGTAACCAGCCGTTTCAAAAAAATTTCGCGCTTGTCACGGCGGAAATAACCGCCTACATTCTGCGCTCTTTTGCTATTGAATTAATTTATGCGACGTCCCAAAGGCATCAAAACCAAAAAATCCGTGGCCAAACGGTTCAAAATCACCGCCACCGGCAAGGTCATGCGCTCGCGCGCCGGCCGCCGCCATCTGGCGCAAACTAAAAATTCCAAGCGCCTCCGCAGCCTGGGCAAATCCGTGGTCGTGGACAAGACCGACACTTACCGCATCACCCAGAGCCTGCCGTTCAGCCACTGATTTTTTGCCATCAACCATCAACTTTTAACTATCAACCAAGATGCGCGTCACCAACTCCCCCGCTTCCCGCAAACGTCGCGGAAGAATGCTCACCGCCGCCAAGGGCTTCCGCCTCAAGCGCTCCAAACTTTACCGCTACGCGTCCGACGCCGTTGACCATGGCCGTCAATACGCCTATCGCGACCGCCGTGTTAAAAAACGCACGTTCCGCTACCTCTGGCAAATCCGCATCAACGCCGCGACGCGCGCCGCCGGTCTGACTTACAGCCGCTTCATGGAAGGTCTCAAGGCCGCGAAAGTCGGTCTCGACCGCAAGGTTCTCGCCGACATCGCCGCGCAGGACGCCGCCGCGTTTACAGAATTAGTGAACGTTGCCAAGGCCGCGCTGAAAAACAAGCCCGCCGCGACTCTGGCAAAAGCCTGAACGAAATCTGATTTGAAATTCGAAAAACGGGCGGCCTGAAAAGGTTCGCCCGTTTCGCTTTTGTGCAAAAAGAATTCTGTAAATTTTGTTAATTCTGTCTCACTCTTTGGGAAAGCTATGTCGTTGTTAAATGAAATTGAACCGCTGAAACAAACCGCGCTCGCGGAATTGCAAGCCGCGCCCGACGTTGCCGCGCTCGAACAAACCAAAGGCGCGTGGCTCGGCCCGCACGGCAAGTTCACCGCGCTGATGAAACAACTCGGCACGCTCTCGAAAGAAGAAAAACCTGCGGCGGGGAAATTAATTAACGCAGCGAAAATCGAACTCGAAGCCGCGCTCACGTCACGCCGCGAAGAATTGGAACTGAAAGCCGCGCTGCCGAAAGAACCGACCGATTTCACCTTGCCCGGACGCCGCCGCGCGCTCGGCAAATTGCATCCGCTCACGCAAGTCACCGATGACATCGTGCGTGCCTTCCGCAAAATCGGTTTCGCCGTCGCCGACGGGCCGGAGATCGAAGATGAATATCATTGCTTCGACGCGCTCAACACGCCCGCCGACCATCCCGCGCGCGATTCACAGGACACATTTTATTTGAGCATAGGACAGGCGTCGCGCCTGTCTCAAAAACTAAACACAGAAGCAAACGAAGATAACAAAGAATCTTTGTTGCCTTCGTTATCTTCTGTAAAACAATTTTTACTTCGCACCCACACCTCATCCGTCCAAATCCGCGTGATGAAATCGCAGCCGCCGCCCGTGCGCATCATCGTGCCCGGTCGCGTGTATCGCCGCGACAACGCCGACGCCACGCACAATCCCACCTTCCACCAGATCGAGGGACTTTACGTGGACAAGAACGTCACCGTTGGCGACCTCAAGGGCACGGTCGAATTCGTCTTCCGCGAACTTATGGGCAGCGACGTGAAGATCCGTTTCCGTCCGCATTATTTCAGCTACACCGAGCCGAGCTACGAGATTGATTTCACCAACGCGCTCGTGAAGAAAATGGGCAAAGACTGGCTGGAGATCGCCGGTTGCGGCATGGTGCATCCGCAAGTCTTCGAGAACGTCGGCTACGATCCCGAAGTCTGGACCGGCTGGGCGTTCGGCTTCGGCATCGAACGCATCGCCATGCTCCGCTACGGCATCAACGACATCCGCCTCTTCTACGAAAACGACGTGCGGTTCTTGAAACAATTTTAATTTTATGAGCCAGAACCAAATTCCAACCTATGACCGGTTAAAGAAATGAAAGTCACCCTTAACTGGCTCAAACAATACGTTGATTTCAACTGGTCGCCCGGGGAATTGGCCGGGCGGCTCACCATGCTCGGTCTCGAAGTCGAGGGCGTGCAGAAAATCTCCGGCGCGTTCGACGGCATCGTCGTCGCCCAAATCCTCACCCGTGACCCCGTGCCCGGCTCGGACAAGCTTTCCGTCTGCAAAGTCGCCGACGGCAAAGGCGAGCGCACCATCGTTTGCGGCGCACAAAACCACAAGCCCGGCGACAAGGTGCCGCTCATCCTGCCGAACTTCGCACTGCCGTTGAAGGCCGGCGACAAGGAGCCGTTCGTCATCAAGGAACGGAAAGTTTTCGGCATCACCAGCCAGGGCATGATGTGTTCGCCGCAGGAACTCGGCCTGCCGGACAAGGTGGACGGTCTGCTCATTCTTCCCGCCGATGCGCCCGTCGGAAAGCCGTTCGGCGAGTATTTGGGCCGCAGCGGCGGTGACGTGGTTTATGATTTGGAAGTAACGCCGAACCGCCCTGATTTGAACAGCGTCATCGGCATCGCGCGTGAAATCGCGGCGGTCGCGGGGAACAAGCTGAAGATTCCAGATGTGACCGTAGGACAGGCGTCGCGCCTGTCTCAAACTGAAAAAAATAAATTAGAGTCAGGCGCGACGCCTGACCTGCGATGTAGCGACCTCGTTGCCGTTCGCATCGAAGACGCGGAGCTTTGTCCGCGCTACACCGCACGCGTCGTCAAAGGCGTGAAAGTCGGGCCAAGCCCGGATTGGCTGAAAAGCGCTTTGGAAAAAGTCGGCATCCGCAGCATCAGCAACGTTGTGGACGTGACGAATTACGTCATGCTCGAAACTGGCCAGCCGTTGCATGCATTTGATTATTATCTCGTAGGACAGGCGTCGCGCCTGTCTCAAATCTCAAGGGGAAAAGATGGAGACGGGCGCGACGCCCGGCCTACGATTGTCGTCCGTCGCGCCGATGCCGGGGAGAAATTCAAGACGCTCGATAATCAGGAACGCACGTTGACGAACGAAATGCTCTTGATTGCAGATGAAACCAAAGGCATTGCGCTCGCAGGCGTCATGGGCGGAACCAACACAGAAATTAACAACGACACAAAAGACGTGCTCATCGAGAGCGCCTATTTTTCGCCGGTGAACATTCGTCGCACGAGCAAGGCGCTCGGCCTGCGCAGCGAATCGAGTTACCGCTTCGAGCGCGGCGCGGACGTGGGCATTTGCGACTGGGCGAGCCAGCGCGCGGCACAGTTGATGTTGGAAACCGCCGGCGGCGAACTGGCGGAAGGCGTCGTGGACGTTTATCCCAAGCCGGCTGAACCGAAGCAAATTACGCTGCGTTTTTCCAAGTGCAAGGATTTGCTCGGCATCGGCATTTCGCACGCGGAACAAATCAGTTTCCTGACGCGGCTGGGCCTGGTCATGGTGCGGCAGGAACCCGGCGAATGCACGTTCACCATTCCGACGTGGCGCGTGGATTTGAAGCGCCCGGTGGATTTGATTGAGGAAGTCAGCCGGCTCTTTGGCGTGGAAAAAATTCCCAGCACGCCGCCGCGCGGCGCGCATGGCGCAAACGAGTTTGATTCTGTCTATGATCAAATCAGCGAAGCGCGACGCATTCTCACCGGCCTGGGCTTGAACGAGGCGCAGGGACAGACGCTGATCGCGAAGTCAGAAGTCAGAAGTCAGAAGTCAGAAGAAATTGTCGCTTTGGCAAATCCTTTGAGTTCGGACATGGACGTGCTGCGGCCAAGCCTGTTGCCGGGATTGATCCATTCGCTGCGACACAATGTCAGCCGCAAGAATTACGACGTGGCACTGTTTGAGATCGGTCGCGTGTTCACGAACGTGAATGGCCAGACGAAGGAACAGCGCAACATCGCCGTCGCCATCACCGGCCAGCGCGCCCGGCCCTTCTGGAGCGGCGGCGAACGCGAGGTGAAGTTTGACGCCTACGATTTGAAGGGTCTCGCCGAGGAATTTCTGGAGCAGTTTGGTTTGCGCGGCGTGATGTCAGGCAAACGCGCGGAAAGCACCGCGCTGTTTCTTGAATCCGCCGCTGTGACGCTCGGCGGAAAACTGCCGCTGGGCGAACTCGGCCAGTTACTGCCGACGCTCGCAAAAAAATACGATTTGCGCGACGCGGTTTTCCTGGCGGAGTTCAATTTGGATTTGCTGCTCGCGCGGCGGAATCCGGCGAAGTCATTCAAATCGTTGCCGCAATTTCCGTCCAGCCGCCGCGACGTGGCGATGCTGGTGCCGGAAGCGGTGGCGCACGACGCGGTGTTGCAAACGGTCAAGCAGGCGAAAGCGGGAAATCTGGAATGGGTGGAATTGTTCGACGTGTTTCGCGGCCAGGGCATTCCCGAAGGCGAAAAGAGCCTGGCGTATGCGTTCACTTATCGCGCGGCGGACAAGACTTTGACCGATGCCGACGTGAACGCGGCGCACGCGAAAATTTTGGAAGCATTGAAATCGCAATTGCACGCCACGGTTCGTGAGTGATCGGCGTAGGACAGGCGTCGCGCCTGTCTCAAACTTCAAAATAAAATGGGAACAGGCGAGACGCCTGTCCTACGCCGTGATAAACGGCGGCATCGGGCAGTCCAGCGTGTCGGAAATGGCGCGGAGCAATTCGGCCTCGCTTTCCACGATCACGCCGTCCGCGCCGACGGTGTGGACGCAGGCTTCGATGAGATTTTTCTTGATGATCGGCACGGCCTGAACGAGCCGGTTGAGCGCGGCATCAATTTCGTTCACGCCGCATTGCGCCGGCGACAGCAAGCCCATCGGCACATCGGCGGGCGCGCGCAAATACGGCGCGCCGGCGGCAAAGGCCTGGTCAATTTTAGCCGCATCGTCGCTGCCGACGTGCGCCAGCGCGGACAACACCACGACGCAGTCCGGCACCAGCGGCTTGAGCGTGTAATACTGAACGGACGGCTGACGCGCGCCATTGAACTGCGAATCAAGATGCCGCAGAACAATTTTTTGCAGGACGAACTCGAACAGCTCCACCTGGCCGTCGCTGCCGATGAGCCACTGCAAGGTTTCCGAAAATTGCCGGAACTGTCCGGAGGTCAATTGTTTCAATGCGCCCAGCGCCAGATTGACCACCGGCAAATGCGCGTGGCTGGCGGCTTTGGAAACGTCGGGATACAGCGCGGCGGTTGTTTCATAAACGGACCGATCAACGCGCCGCCCCAGTTCGGAAACCTGTTTCAACCTTTGCGTGTCGTCCGGGCTTAACAGCATCGCGTAAATCAAGGCCGTGGCACCGAGCGGATCGCGCGCGGCCATTTTAATTGGTTCCGGCAGCGCATCGCGCAGCTTCACGGCGTATTCCAGATGCAGCGGCGTGGGATTGCCGATGTTTGGCAAAACGGAGCGCGATTTGATGACGGGCGGTTCGTCCATGCCACCGGATGCGAGAATTGTGCCGCCAAGCACGCCGTCAAAAATGTTCGGCAGCGGCGCGCGTTTTGGTCTGGCGATTTCTTCGGGCGATTCGTCGCGGCCGTCGTAGCGAACTTCAGGAAATTTTCCGTCAAAATTCGGATCGAAGGCGCGGATGCGTTCCGTGAGCGGCGGATGCGTTTCGAGCAGGCCGATAAAAGCTTCGCTGACGCCGTTTCCAAAAAACATGTGCGACAATTCCTCACTGTGCGCGTGCGCGAGACGCGAGCCGGTTTCGCCAAGGCCGCCGATTTTTTTCAGCGCGCCGGTGATGCCGCCGGGATTTCGTGTGAATTGCACGGATGAAGCGTCGGCGAGAAATTCACGCTGGCGGCTGACGGCGGCTTGAATCAATCGTCCAAAAAAAACGCCGATGTAGCCGATGATCAGCAGCGCGAGTCCGAGAATCGGCAGCGGATTTTGTCCGCGCCCGCGACCGCCGCCGCGCGCGGTTTGCAAAAGCACGCGGCCAATTACTGCGAGGCAGAGAATCCCAAAAATGATTCCCATGAGCCGCAGGTTCAGCCGCATGTCGCCGTTGAGAATGTGGCTGAACTCGTGGCCGATGACGCCTTGCAATTCGTCGCGCGACAAAATTTTCATGCAGCCACGCGTGACCGTGACGGTGGCGTCGCCGGGTTGGTGGCCGGCGGCGAAGGCGTTGATGCCGTTCTCGTCGTCCATGACATAAACCTGCGGCACGGGCACGCCGGACGCGATGGCCATTTCCTCGACGACGTTGAGCAACTTGCGTTCGTCAGGATCAGTCGTGTTCGAGCTGACGAGCCGCGCGCCCATCATTTCCGAAACCGCGCTGCCGCCGGCCGCGAGCGCCATGGTTTTGTAACTGCTGCCGATTAAAATAATGGCAATCGTGCCGAGCGCGACGCCGAGAAACAGTTGCGCGTTCCACAATTCAAGCTGTGGCTGTTCGTTGCTGTAACGATGATTATGCGCCTGAACGCCGGAAAAAATCAGCAACGACACGACGTAAATGGCGGCAATCATCGCCGCGACTGCGAGAACAAAATAGATGACCAGCCACTTGGTTTTTTTTCTGGCCCGATCCTGGCGTTGGAAGAAGTCCATGTTCGTTAAATCGTAAATCGTTGCATCGCTGGCGGCGTTTTCCGATGCAACGACCCAACGTAAAAAGTTGACCGCCGCCGAACTATTTTTTAATGACCAAATTCATAACCAGAATGTTCATAAGAACGATCAACACGATGGCTCCCACAAATGTCCACATCATGCAAGCTGCGCCTTTTTTCTGTCCAAGATTGATAGTCCAGCCCATGCTCCGAATCTGTTTCGGAACCCAGACGCGGCTATCTTTCTTGCTGAAATAAAGTCCACCTGACCAATTATCAGGATTGTTCCATTCGCTCTCATTGATGTCTTCTTGCGCCATACAATGTAACGATTCAACAATTCGACGAATCACGAAAATGAAACTTTTGGCGCGTCCTTCTGCTCCGGCTTGTCTATGACGAACAGTTCCGCCGACGCGAAGTTGAACATTCCCGCGATCAGATTGCTCGGAAAAACTTCGCGATCGGTGTTGTAAGTCATCACGGAATCGTTGTAGGCCTGGCGCGCGAAGGAGATTTTATTTTCCGTCGAGGTCAGTTCCTCGGTGAGCTGCATCATGTTCTGGTTCGCCTTCAAGTCGGGATAGGCTTCGGACACCATCATTAGCCGGCTCAACGTGCCGCCGAGGCCGGTTTCCGCAGCCGTCAGATTTTTCATCGCGCTCGCGTCGCCGGGATTGGCGGCGGCGGCTTTGGACGCGGCGTAGGCGATGTTGCGCGCCTCGGTCACAGCTTCGAGCGTGCCGCGTTCGTGCGCCATGTAGCCCTTGGCCGTCTCGACGAGATTCGGAATCAGGTCGTAGCGGCGCTTGAGCTGCACGTCAATCTGCGCGTAGGCGTTCTTGTAACGGTTGCGCATGGTGACGAGCTTGTTGTAAATGCCCATGATCATCACGCCGACGATGATGGCCACGACAAGCAGCCCAACGAGCACAATCAGGGCAATCGCGCCCAGCGCGTGGGTTGCCGGTTCCGCCAAAATAATTGCAGTTGTCATAATTTTTTAGGTTTGAACTACGCTAATTCCTAGGGCAAACCGCGCCGCCGGGCAATGATAATTTCCGGCAAAATTCGGAATCGGAATTTGGTAGGGCAAAGCCGCAGCTTTGCCCTACCAGATTTAATCACGGCACGACTTCCACCGGCATCCCGATCCACACAAGTTTCAGCAAATACTCCGCGTCCCAGTTCGCCAGCCGGAAACAGCCGTGCGATTCCGTCCGTCCGATCTGCTCCGGTGCCGGCGTGCCGTGCATTCCGTAACCCGGCTTGTCCAGGCCGATCCAGGCGACGCCGACCGGATTGTTTGGACCGGGCGGCAAAACCAATTTGTGGCCGATGGCCTGCGCCTCCGGCGATTCGGGGAAAATCGCCGGATCAAACGTGTAATTCGGATCCGGCGCAACCACGGCAACGTGCAGTTCGCCGACTGGCCGCTTCTCGACATGCGCCGCGATGCTGCATGGAAAATGCGCGAGCAAATTCGTCTCCGCATCGAACGCCTCCAGAAATTTTTCAGACAAATGAATTGTGACAAATGCGGCTTTGTCCGTTGGTTCAGGGTAATTCACGTCTGGAATCTTCAAAATTGTTCCGGCGGGAATGTCCGTCCAGTTCACATTTGGATTTAATTTTTGAATCAACAACGGATGCGAATGCGCCTTTTCCGCGACCAGTTCCAGTATCGTTTCGTATTCCAGCGCGGTCTGTTGCGATTTGGCCAGCCACGTTTTGCCGAGCGGCTGAAGGCGCGCGAGGTCGTTCGTCGTCACGATGTAATCCGTCAGCAACGGCGCGGCAAGCGTCAGTTGCGCCCGCGGGTTGGTGTCGAGCGCGCCGTTTTCAAACAACCCCTCCGAACGCTGAAACGCCGCGATGGCCGCGCGCGTCTGCGAACCAATCGCGCCGTCAATCGAACCCGGCGAAATCGCGCGCCGCGCGAGCGCGACTTGCGCCTCAAACGCGCCGCGCGCCGGCCGCGGAAACGCATTGGACGTTTCCGCATTCATCACGCGCGGCCTGGGCTTCGGCTTTTCCACCGGCGGAACTGAAGGTGCGGCCACGACGGGAATCCCGGCGGCCGGTTTGGATTTCGCCGGTTTCTTTGAAGGTGTTTGATGCCGCCACAGCCAGCCGATACCGGCCACGATTGCGAGCAGCAGCAACACGGCCAGAAAATCGCCGCCCCGGCGCCGGCGCCGGGACGAGGCTTGTTTCAGAATCGGCACGCGGCCATTTAGCCAGAGTCAAATGCTTGGCGAAAGCGGAATTCACTCGCTCGCCAGCATTTGATTGTAGGCGCTGGCGATTTGATCCACGAGCGGCGAAGGCGCGACCGGCCGGCCGTCGAACGCCGCCACCGGAATGATGCCGAACGTGCTTTGCGTCACGAAAATCCCCGCCGCGTTGCGCAACTGTTCCGGCTTGACGACGCGCTTGTTCGTGGCGAGGCCAAGCGCCTGGCAGATTTCCAGCACGACCGCCCGCGTGATGCCCGGCAGCACGCCACGCCCCGTCGGCGCGGTGCAAATCTTGTCGTGATAAATCCAAAAAAGATTGCCGCCTGCCGTCTCCGCCACCTCGCCGTTGGTGTTTAACAGCAGGGCCTCGTCCGCCCCTTTTTCCTCCGCCTCGGCCCGCGCCAGCACGTTCAGAAGCTTGCTCGTGGACTTGAACGACGACAACGCGTCGCTCGCCGGAATGCGGAACGACGAAGTCACCAGGCGCCACTGCAACGGCTCGTCCGCGTTTTGCGGCGGCAGCGGATGCAGCGTCATCGCCAGCGTCGGCTGGTCCGCGCCCTGGGTCGAATAGCCGCGCGTGCCGGCGCCGCGCGTCAGCGTCACGCGCAGAGTGGCGTCGGGCAGTTCATTTTTTCCGAGGAGTTCCCCGGCGAACCTCTGAATTTCCTTTGCGGAGAACGGCAGTTTGATTTTGAGAAAATCCGCGCCGCGCGCGAGCCGTTCCAGATGCTGCGCCAGCCGAAACGGACGGCCCTGCGCCACGCGCGCCGTTTCAAACAGGCCGTCGCCCAGCAGAAATCCACGGTCGTTCAAGGGCACGACCGCGTCTGCCTCCGGCAAAAATTTTCCGTTGAGAAAAACAACCATGGAAAAACCCGTTCCTAATGGCCGACTGAATACGCGAACGGAGAAAAATCCGCGAGCAGAAAATGGTCGCGAAACTTAAAATCGCCCGCCAAATTTTATGGCAAAAGCAAGGAGCGAAAATACTGACTTGGCGAAACGGTGGCCGGACTCACGGCACATTAAAACCGCCCTGCACTGGAGAATTGGTGCTGACGTTGTTCCAGTTCAAGAGATTGGTGGAGGTTTGCAGCACATAAGCATAGCCATCGGCACCAGAGAACCACAGGTTCCAGCTGCCATTCGTCGGCGTCAGGGTGCCGATGGAATCCGGGCGCAGCAGCGGCAACAATTGCGCGGGGATGGCCTCGTATTCCCAGTCGGTGATCCCATAATTCATCTGTTGCTGGCCAAAGCCTGTGCTGCCAAGGTTGAGGAACGGCGATTTTTCTGTGAGTGCCGCCAAAATGTCGCCGATGGAATAAAAATTCGAGTTTAGCTGGCTGTCTCTAGCTTGGGCAACGCCATTGGCAATCACTAATGCCTGTGGTGAATTGCTCGCCATGAAGTAAGTGTCAAATGTCGGCGGGGTCGTTTGAAACACAACCGGCGCGGAATTGGAATAAACGATCAGACCGTTGAGAAGCTTCTGCCAGTCGGCGATGTTTGGGTCGTTCACGGAAAAGAGCTGCGTGGCGTTGTTGGTGTTCAGCAGCGACATGAGCAAGCCGGCCAGATGCCAATCAGAAACCGGAGCCATGAGCGTGGCATCGTTGGCATCAAAATCTCCCGTCCATTGCATCCAAGTGTTGGTGCCCAAGTAATTAGTCGTGCCATTAGGATTGACAAAGGGATATATCATATCAGCATCCTTGAGATAAAATGTTTGCCACGGCGTGCCGCGATGCACCTGTCCCAAAGTAGCGAGCGAGGATAGTAAATTGGTTGGAAAATTCCAGTTATCCGAACCTTCCACCAGCGGATCTTTGACTGCATAATTATTAGTCACGGGAATGACACCAGCCAACTCATCCATTTGACCTTTGCGCAGCCACGGTTGATAACGTCCACCAATAGAAATGATGGGCGGTGCTGGCAATGGTTGGGATTGCGGATCGTCCCTATGATACCAATAACCATTTTGCAACTTCAGTAAATTTAGCCAATTATTCCATGCGCCGGTTTGGGAATTCAAATCGCTCGCCAAATAATGCACGAGTGGATCGTTCGCCTGTAAAAGAAAGGATGAATAAACAGTGCGCGATGGCGTGTAAGGTGCCTGCATACTTAACTGGCTATTGACATAGTTGATTCCATTATATGAAAACATAGGGACAAAAAATCCTTCGAAATACGCTGCTTCCGCTGGGGGTGTAGTGTTTCCCATGGGCGTGGGTGCAGTGCTCCATTGACCGCCTGCGGGAGCGGTGTTTGGGTGGCCGGAAACATACAATTGATTGATCAAACCCCAAAATGGCGCGGGTGCTGTCAACATACCATATAAGTTAGTGCTCCATTGATAGTAAATGCCGGTTTCAGCCAGATAATTCGGGTCTGCCAAAGGTTGGTTCAAATTTCCGTTGGAGATAGGCTCGCGCAATTGGACATAATCAATCACATTGTTGCCGTCCAAAATATACGCCTGCAAATAATTTTTAACTTGTAGTCCGAACTGCGGCAATGGCGGCAACGACGGCGAAGTTATTTCAAACCCCGAACTCGTGGGCGAACCAACTGGATCAAACGAAGCACTGGCGAAACGGTAAACCGATGGAATCAGGAAATTGAAAGACCAATTGACGGCCATAAAGGAAGTTGCATTTGGTATTGCATTGGGTGGGATGCCACTCCACTGCGAACCGGGCCATGAATTGATTGCGGAAGTAAACGTGAAATTGGTTAAGCCCGACCATGTGTTGGCTCCGTTGGTCAAGTTCATGTAAACCGAATCGGAAGCATAAACTGTCAGCGGACGCGGATAGGCCGCGTTGTAGGAATTCCAAAACGAAATCCCCAGACTGTTGCTGATGCCCAGCACATACATCTGGTTCGTCGCATAAGTGGCCGTCGCGATGTCAAGCGAAGTGCGCGTCACCTGCAATTTGCGGGTCACCTGCACGGCGTTGACCATGGAAAGCTGGTTAAAGTTTGGCAGCCCTTTCTTTGCGCCGATGATCCACGGCACGCCATAGACGTTCACCGGCCCGTGGGCATCGGCGAGTGGTAAATTATTGAAGGCCGATAATTGCGTCACATCATGCGGCGGCGACAATTGCGGGTCGCTCGGGCCGGAAACATTCGTGACCTGCTGATAGCCGATGATGAAAATGTTGTTCGCGGCGTCCTTGGAAAAGAGCGGGCGGAACACGGACGGAAATAAGTTGGTGTTGGCGGCGTCATAAATGTTCGCCGACAATTGCAACAGCCGTTGGACGGCAGGCGCATAAACGAAAACGCCGTTGGAACAGACCGGGATATTGGTGACGCCGAACGCAAACGTGCTGCGCAACATTTTATCCGCGACGGTGGTGAAGAAACCGAGCGGGTCGCCGGGGTCCGGCACCGCCCTGCCGCACGCGTTGAAGCCGGTTGCCAGCAACAACACACACACACTGAAGAACCGCTTGCTCCCGTGCTGTCCAAACCGAAACTTGTGCAGAATGACGCTGATGGCAAAACTGTAATGGCCGAGACCGGACATTACAAGTGTCAATCCAAGCGGGCACCTTCGCTGCATGTGCAAAGCACGGTTAAAATCAGCAACGCAAAGCAGGTGAACTTTGTGGCCTTCATAATTTTTACCCGGAGTTCCATTTGCCTGTAATAACGAACGGAGGCCAAAAGGTTAGTTTTTTCGGAAATAGGTTCGGGGGTTTGCTGATTGAACGTGGCGGGCTTCTCGTCCCAGAAACTCGGCGGATCATCGAGGCGCTTAAATGTTTGATTTCCGGCGGTAATTGCTTTTAATTCAGGTTCACTATTTTGCAATGAACATCCACGAATACCAGGCCAAAGAGTTGCTCGCCAGATATGGTGTCGCCGTCCCGCTCGAAATCCCCGCCAAGTCGCTTGCCGAAGTGCGGCCGGCGGCGGATAAAATTGTCGCCAGCGGCAGTTCTCGCGTCGTCGTCAAATCGCAGATCCACGCGGGCGGACGCGGCAAGGGAACTTTCAAATCCGGCTTTCAAGGCGGCGTGAAAGTCGCGGCGTCGGTGGACGAGGCCGTTGGCTTCGCTGAAAAAATGCTCGGCAATATTCTGGTCACGAAACAAACCGGCGCGGATGGTCGCAAAGTGCAGACGCTGTTGCTCGCCGCCGGCGCGAAAATCAAAAAAGAATTTTATCTGGCCGTGCTGCTCGACCGCGCGAATTCGCGACCGCTCATCATCGCCAGCACCGAGGGCGGCATGGACATTGAGGAAGTCGCCGAGAAATTTCCCGAAAAGATTTTCAAGGAACACATTGATCCGGCGGTCGGCATCATGCCGTTTCAGGCGCGCAAAATTTCCGCCGCACTCGGCCTCAAAGGCGATCTGTTCAACGCCGGAGTAAAACTCATCACCGGTGTCTACAACACTTGGTGGGAATGCGACGCCGCGATGGTGGAATTAAACCCACTCGCCGTCGTGGAATTGGGGAGCGCAGCCGTCCCGGCTGCCGTGACGGGCGTCACGCCCGTCACATCTCACGCACTCAAAGCGTCCGGCGCGACGCCGGACGCAGCACGTGAGACGCGTGCGCTCCCCAAAGAAATTCTTCTCGCGCTCGACGCAAAAATTTCCCTC
>Ga0209483_1000583_pt1 | contig 31219 bp, 34 predicted proteins | sample NGEPerA_FD_184508 | JGI IMG/M metagenome (GOLD analysis project Ga0209483, IMG submission 184508) | Arctic peat soil microbial communities from the Barrow Environmental Observatory site, Barrow, Alaska, USA - NGEE PermafrostL2-A... | ecosystem: Environmental > Terrestrial > Soil > Wetlands >... | reverse complement strand
ATACCGACATCGAGCGAAGGGCGTTGTCCAGGCGTCACTCAAGGGCGACCCGCATGCCGGGGCTGACGGCCGCACCGCGACCAGCGGTTCTTCGGCGGTCCCAATGCCCACCCGGGCAAATGCGTCCCGCCGCTGGCCGCGACGACCCCTCGACGAGCCTTCAAGCCGCGCCTACCGCCATGTCCGTACGATCCTGTGGTTAGTGTCGGCGTGCAACGCCGTTTGATCTGCGTGGCATTCCCCTGTGGTGAGCGTGGACGGCCCAGATGCCTTCATCCAGACCCAGGGCAATTCCCAGGATGTTGGCTGGTCCAAATTGCCAGCACGCTCAACGCCCCACTGGCTTGCCAGCGAGGACGGGAGGTCTCTGCGCCGCACATCCGTCTGGCTGGTCGTCCAATGCCGCACTTTGGGCCGAAATGCGGTATCCCGTCCACGGGCGTCCGCCCACGTTCACCGAGCTCGGGAATGGGGTCATCGTGGGGGTCAAGGTTGCGCCAGTGATCTGCCCAATCGCGTCACGTGGCCTGAGCTCGCGTGTGCATAAAAGCCTTACCGTACAAGGGTTTTTGGCGGAGCGAGAGGGATTCGAACCCTCGATCCGAGTTACCCCGGATACCGCATGTCCAGGTCTCCGGAGCGGGGTGCAGGCCAGGGAACACCCGGGCACCTAGTATTCAGAACAGCCTCCGTTGGGGCACCGCGAGGCATGCAAGGGAACCCGCGCTGGGACTCCGTTGGGCCTCGCGACTGTATGTGCGCGGCGCGTCCGAAGCGGTAGCAGCCGACCTGCGCCAGGTGACGCTGCTTTGTCGCGGTGCTCGAAATCGGCCAGTGCGCCCTCGAAACGGCGCTTGCCGACGTAGCACCACGGACAGACGACGTCGGACCAGACCTCAACATTCATGGCAGTGCTTACCCCTCCGAGCACCGGCGTAAGCGCCCGACCGGGCACCTAGGCTAGTCCGATCCGATGCCCGACTCCGACGGTACACCCACTGCACGTGGGCCCCACATGTTCGGCTCGCAGCGGGCCACCGTGAGTCGGTCCGCAGGAATCCTCCAGGCGGCGGGGCTGATCAAGTACCACAGGGGACGGGGTCACCATCGTGGACCGGGCCGCCCCTCGAAGCCACCGCGTGCGAGTGCTACTGACTGTTCATACGCCAATCAGCCTACCGGCTGACCCAGGCGAACGTAGCAAATGCGTTAGGGGCGGCTACGGCGGACGGCTCCGCGCTCCCATCTCAAGGTAAGGCTACGGCACCTCTCCCGCGAGAGTCCGAACCTGGCCGTCGCGAAGTGTGCGGCGCTCATCCTCGCCGTGCCCGGCCAACTGCTGTGACTTCCGCAGCCAGCGCTCGAACTGGGGATTGCAGATCGCAGCGGGCGAGCGACGCTCACGAATCCGTGCGATCGCCTCGTCCGCCGACAGTCCATCGAGCATCAGCGCGTACGCCACCACCACGCCCGACCGGTTGAGCCCGGCCTGGCAATGTACCAACGTCGGCCCCGTTTCGCGACAGTGGTTCACCCACGCAGCCAGCGCCGGCACCACCTCGTCCAGTGGCTGCATCGCATCGTCGTTCATGCGCACTTCCCGGAAGCTGGCAAGGTCATGCTTGACCTCGTACGACTCCCACGGGTACAGGCTCACCACATGCGCGATGAACGCTGGCAGCAACAATCCCGAGACACACCCACCTTGCCACAGGTTGTCCACCACCTCGGTCATGTACGGCGCGTCGAAGTCCATGTCGCCATGCGTGGTTCCTACCAACCGCCGCGCCAGCGGATCCAGCTTCACCGCGATCTTCGTGTGATCGCGATCCTGGCTGACGGCCGTCATCGCGCTCGTGCGCCGTAGTCCCCGCTGCGATATCGCGTCGTCCGTCATGAGCGCTCCTCATGGCCGCACGCGTTGCAGCTCCGCACGCGCCGGCCACCCTGATTGGCCTCGAAGAAAGCCTTCTCCCGGCAGACCGGATAGGGACCGAGCAACCGGCCACGACCCCGAGTCGACATGGATGCCATGGAGTACCGGCTCTTGACCATGTCCGAACTCTAAAGTCCATGGCCTCCTCCGTGTCGTCGAACGTGACGGTTCGCCCACCTTGCTGAGGTGGGCCACATAGCGATTGAGCCAGGCGGTCCGCCATGTCGCTGTGGACGCGCCTTCGAGTCAGCGGTCAGATCGGGTCCGCGATCGTCCCCGGCGACTGCCAAGTCCTGCGGTCTGATGCTCTGCGAACCGCATCCTACCTCCGCCGCGGGTCTCGAATTCGCACGGATGCGGGTCGCATGAATCGCCCTGAAGGGATCACCGTGACCACACCGCGCGGCAGCGGAAATCGAGGAGGAATTCCGAGGGGTGCGCCAAGGCCGAGATGACCGGTTCGACGTCGGTTGGTCAGTCGAACGGAACCATGTACCGATACGCAATCGCGGTCAGCGCCGCATCGGTGGTCTCCCATGGGTGGATCAGATGGAGCGTTGAACACTGGTCGGGCAGGCTCCGAGTGCTAACGACTCCGTGCAGTGCTACCTACACGTACGTGGCACTCATGGGCCCTGAATCAGACAATCGCGCTTCTGCGGTGCCGATCGACAAGGAGCGCTGGTCGAACGCTTTTCCCGGTCTCAGCGATATCGTCGAAAGGATAGGCGCGAAGGGCGAAGTCCACCACACAAACGTTAGGACCGAGACCCGAGGCTGGGTGTCAGGGAGAGTGGCGATGGTGGGCGACGCGGCACACGGGCAGCCTCCGAACCTGGGCCAGGGTGCAGGGCTTGCTATCGCCAAACGGTTTGGCGCTCGCTGACATGCTCCAGAGGTTCGACACAGTCGAGGAAGCCCTGTTCGCGTGGGAGGCAGCCTTTCGTCCGGTCGCCATGGCCACACGGTGTTGGTCTTGTTGGTATGGGAACCTCGCCTACCGGTGGACGACCAAGCTCGGTCAATACCGAATGCCGGCGCTGGAGGGGATAAATACGTTTCGTCCGTTGGGTGATCGCTATTTCTGGCTCTGGCAGGGCAGGGCAGCCTACCCCGAGTACAAACCGACGCGGTTGCTCGGCAAGGCTGTCCGCGCGCGACGGCGCGGGAAGGCATGAGCCCGCATCCTCGCATCAAGAGCTCGGAGCTGTCGGACAAGCACAACGCCTTGTGAGTGGTCAGGAAAGGGAGGATACTCAGAGCGATGCGTGACCCTTGCGACTGCGGATGAGTGGTCAGCAACCGATCCTCTGCTGGCTGTCGCCACCGTGGTTCGTACCACCGGCTCCACACCGCGCCGTGTGCGGGGGCGAGGCTGCTGGTGAGCCGCGACGGACGGACGCCCGGCTCTGTAAGCGGGGGCTGCCTGGAATCCGCGGTCGTTCTCGAGGCTCAAGTCATGCTCGAAGGTGATGCACCGCCGCGACTTTTGCATTACGGCATCAGCGACGAGCTGGGCTGGTCGGTCGGGCTCGCGTGTGGCCGCACCGTCGACATCCTCGTCGAGAAGGTGGGCGGAGACGGCACGGACCCTGTGCTGGCTGCGGATCGATGCGGACAGCGCTGCACGGCAACTCGCGTGGCGGTCGCCGGCGATGGCGTGGAAAGCGCACACGCCAGTCGAGCCCTCTAGATCATGCCCCTGGTGATTGCAGCAAAACACCCGCGTTGGGGCGCTAAACCATGCCGAGGCGATGGTAGTGCATCGGTCGTCAGCGTGCGACCGTTTGCGCCGCTGGGGCCGGCCGCGGTGGTCCGTCAGCGGCTCAGTAACAGTGCCCGGCAACGATTCGAGACCGCGCTTCATGCGCGTGCCGGATGGTACGGTCGCCGCATCGCGGGGATTTTCGACGCTGGCGATAACCCCGCAACGGTTCGCGGTGCCCTCGAAGAAGCCGCGCCCAGGGCGGATGTGGTGATCGCCGCCGTCGTGGCCTCGGTCGACCCGCTGGACGTCACGTGGCAGAGCCTGCTCGCGGCCGGCGCCGTGCCCGTTCGGCGAGGACTGCCGGTCCAGGGAAGCAACTGGCTGGCAGATCTGCACCAGACGCTGGTCATCGGCGTCGCTTCGTGCGGCATGATTCTCGCGGCGCAGCGCGCTCGTCCTTCTGCTGATGCGGCGTTCGCACGTCAGTCAGCGGCTATGAGAGGCGTCACCAACCTCCCGAGGCCCTGCACCTCGACCTCGCCCAGATCCCCCGGCTTCATCCACGCCTTGGGGTCACGACCGAGAATGACCCCTTGTGGCGTGCCCGTGGCAATCGCCGAGGCCTTAAAGGAGGCACCATGACACCGACAGAGCGACCCACGACACCACCGCGTGGGCTGAGCATCCTCGAGGAGGGGCTTTACCGTCACTTCACCGAGCACGTCTCCTCGGAGGCCGACCTCCTTGCCAGCTACCGGGACCTAGCCGAGGCGCCCGACACCCCCGAAGCGGCGCGGTACCTGATCCGCCTCGTGGTCGAGGACGAGGAGCGCCATCACCGCCTCTTCCACGAGATGACCGCCGCCCTCGGCAGTGGCATCGTCTGGGCGCACGACCCCGAGGCGGTGCCCGAGCTGCGCTACGGGCCGCCGTCCCGTGCCCTCGAGGAGGTGACCGGCCGGTTCCTTGCCGCCGAACGGGCCGATCAAAAGCAGCTGCGCGCCCTGCGCAAGGAGCTGCGACCGTTCCGTGACACGAGCCTGTGGGCACTGCTCGTCGAGCTCATGGAGCACGACACCGCCAAGCACATCCGTGTGTTCACCTTCCTCCGCGACCACGTCGCCCGGCGCCCAAAGGTATGAGGGCACTGACCGGCCCGGCCGGACACGATCGTCGTGTCGATGATCTCTTGGCCGGTCGGTGCGTGCTCCGCGTGCTCCACGAGGTCGCCTCGGAGCAAAGCACCTGTGGGGCGTTCGGAATACGACCCTTACTGACCTGCACCGAACGCGCAGGTGCTCAGACGGTCCCCGCCGCCGTGAGTGCGCCCCACTCTCCAGTAAGCCGCTTGACCCGCCGGGCGTACCGAGTGCTGGTCTCCGGCAGCGAGGATGAGGTGCGGCGCACCCGTGCCACCCCGAGATGGGGCGCCGCCGAGATGATCGGTGGCCAGGCCGCCCGACGACGGCGCATCAATCCCCTGCAGCCGGGTCTGTTGCGGGCACCGCTCCAGGGACCGTGCGCGGGAGCCTCAACCCTCCCAGGATGAGCAGAAAGCTGAACGCAAGGCACAGTGCGAATGGCGCGCGCGGGTTATGGAAAAGATCAATGCTGAGACCTGCCAGCGGCGGCCCCACGAAGGCGGCGATATAGCCCACGGTCCACACCGTCGCCGCCACCGCCGCCACCTGCGCAGGCGGGAATGACATCGGAGAGTATGCCGTCGCGCCCACCAGCGCCATGGTGCCGCCGCCGCCGAGAAGCAGCGACCAGAGCGGGCCGAGCTCGGGGCCGGCGAAGGTCCAGCCGGCCGTCCCGGCGATCGACAGCAGACCGGCGGCGACGTAGAAGCGCCTCGAATCGGTGAAGCTGCGCCGCGTGGCGGTGAGGACTAGGGTTATCGGCAGCGCCGCCCCATTGAGACAGAGCAGATTGAGCGCGGCCGCGGGGGTATCCGCGCCTCCGGCCGAGGCGCCCGCGATCCAAGTGTTGCTGGTGTAAAAGGTCACCCCCTGGGCGGCAAAGAGAAGGGTGATCCAGCGGACGCGTGGATCGGCGAGCAACGGTCCGATCCGGACGGGGGCCTGACCGGCGCTGCCGTCCGGTGAGCGCGACGCCACGGCCAGCCACATCACCACCGCCAGGGCCGCCGGAACCGACCAGAACACGAAGCTGCCCCGCCAGTCGTGCGCGACGCCGTGCACCACGAACGGCGTGAGGGCGGCACCGGCGATGCCGCCGACGAGTAGCCCCAGGGTCATGACGGTGGCGGCGCGTTGCACCTGCCGCGGAAACCACACTTGAGCGAGCCGCGCCAGCGGCGGCTGCGCCGCACCGATTCCGACGGCGAGCAACAGCGTGCCGATCATGACGCTGGTGAAGCCGCCAGGAGCGGCACGGAGAACCGCACCCACGGCCAGCAGGACCAGCCCGGCCCCGACGGTCCGAGCCGCCCCGATCCGCCGGGTGATCGCGGCGCCGGGGAGAGCACTGAGGCCGAGCACGAGCACCGGCAGGCCAATAACCAGCCCGGCTATCCCGTGACTGAGGCCCAGGCTGCGGCGCAGTTGTTCAAGGACCGGCGGTACGCCGAGCAAGACCGCGCGGAGGATGAAGCCGGTGCAGAGCAGGGACAGCAACCTCGCCGCATGAGCGGCCTGGCCGCCGAAAGCGTGCGCCCCGGCGTCAGGTCCCGCGGTCGTTGCGGACGCCGGTACCGTCATCGTGGTCGTGGGCGGTCAGCCGCGATAGAGGGCGAATCCCATGCCGCAGATCCACTCCTTGACGGGCTCGTAGGCGAGGATCTCCGCCGGCTCACCGCGCATGGCACCCATGAGCGCGATCCAGTTGAGCACCTCGTGGCCGCCGTTGCCGGCGTCCTTCTCGACACTGGCGAAGGTGAGGTTCTTCATGTAGTCGGTGTCGCCGCGGCCCAGCGCGTCCAGGAAATCCCGGTCCCATGCCTCATTGACGAGGGGCTGGTCCGACTGCGCCGCGGTCGCCTGCTCCCATTTGCCGACGTCGGTGATCAGGTCGGGATCCTCCCTCAGGTATGAGCGGCCCTCCGTCTGGTAGCGCTTCATCCGCGCGAAGAGCGGATCGTCGGCGGGGCTGCTGTCCGTCCAGAACGGCGGCCAGTGGGACAGCCCGCCCGTGGCGAGGAAGCCGACTCTTTCGGGTCGCCCATCGACGAATGATCGCACCAGCTCGCCGAGTTGGTAGGCGCGCGCCGGCGGCGTGATCGGCGGCGTGAACACATTGATGAAGACGGGAACGACCGGGATGTCGAGCTGATCACGGATCAGGGCCAGCGCCACCATCAGGTTGTTGCCGTACTCGATGTGACCCATGCGCGCGGCGTCGAACCCGCTGTGCACCAGGTGACTGAGCAGTGCTTCGCTCATCTCCTCGTGGCTGGGCACCTCGCGTTTGCGGTCGATGCGGAGCATCTCGAAGTAGTGCTCGCTGGGACCGGCGTGGCTGGGTGCGATGCCCACTGCAAAAGTCGGCATGAGGTTACGGAAGTGGTTGTCGAAGTGGTCGTCGAGGAACGCGATCAGCACGTCCGGCCGGGTAGCCTCGAGCTGCTGGCTGATGGTCTGCAGTGCCTCCTGCATGCGGTCCCGCTTGTCTGCCGCAGGCGCCTCCGGCCAGCCGAGGATTCCGGGCGCATGCGACATCGAGATCCCGAGCACTACTTCGCCCATGCCGTGTCCTCCTGTGTAGTCGTGGATGTGGTCTCGTCGGTGTCGGCGGACCCCTGAGTCGCCTGCGAGTCCGGCTGGATCACACCGAAAAAGATGTCGCTGAAGCGCGGGTGCTCGCGAAGCTCTCGGGCACGGGCGCTGAACCGCACCTGTCCCGCCGCCATCACGTACGACCAATCCGCGGCATCGAGGGCCGCAGTGGCCTTCTGCTCCACGAGGAGAATGCCGACGCCGACGCCGCGCAGTGTCTGCAGATGGCTGGTGAGAAGCGTGTTGGCCACCTCCGCGGACAGCCCCGCGGTGGGCTCGTCTAGCAGCAGCACGCTGGGCCTACTCATCAGCGCACGGGCGATGCCCACCATCTTGCGCTCGCCACCGCTCAGCTTTCCGGCGGTGCGGTGGAGCAGGGTACCGACCCGGGGGAAGACGTCGATGACCTCCTGACGGCGCCCGGCTACCTCCGACTGCGGCAGCGTGTACGCGCCGATGTCGAGGTTCTCCGATACTGACAGCGGCGTGAAGACGTCTCCCATCTGGGGCACGTATCCGACACCCCGACGCACCAGCCCTTCGGTGGCCAGGGCGCTCGCCGGCGTTTCGCCGACCACCAGCTCGCCGTCCCACACGTGGATCAGGCCCATGATGGCCTTGAGAAAGGTGCTCTTGCCCGCACCGTTGGGGCCGACGATGGCGACCACCTCTCCCCTGCCGATGTCGACAGAGACATCGCGGATGATCTGCACCCTCCCGTAGCCAGCAGTGAGGCCACGCGTGGTGAGCACGGCCGGTGGCCGCTGCACCGCGTCAGCCGGCGACATAGGCATCGATGACCTCCCTGCGCTGGCGTGCCTCGGTCATGCTGCCGCGAAAGATCACGATGCCGCTGGCCATCACCACCACCGCGTCGCAGAGCGTCTCGACGACCTCGAGCTCGTGCTCGATCATCAGGATGGTCACGCCCTCGCGGCGCAACTCGCGAAGGTAGTCGCAGACCGACTCGATGATGCGCGGATGGATGCCGGCAAGAGGCTCGTCGAGAAGGAGCAACCGGGGCTGCGCCATGACCGCCCTGAGGATCTCGAGGATGCGCTTCTGACCGCCGCTGAGGTCGCCGGCGTAGTCGTCCGCTTTGGCCTCCATGTTGAAACGGGCGAGCAGTGCGCGTGCCCGGTCGAGGGACTCGCCCTGGCGCCGGTTCCAGCGGCGCCGCGGCGTGGTGAACACCTCGCGGAAGGTGTCACCCGGCTGGTTAGGGACGGCGACGAGCAGGTTCTCGAGCACGGTGAGGCGGGCAAACTCGTTGGACAGCTGGAAGGTGCGAATGACCCCGTGCCGCGCCCGCCGATACGCCGGCCATCGCGTGATGTCGACGCCACCGTAATGGGTGGTGCCTCCGATCGGCTTTTGCGCGCCGGCGAGGATGTTCATTACCGTGGATTTCCCGGCGCCATTCGGACCGATCAAGCCGTATAACCTGCCCTCATCGATGTCGATGGACACGCCGTCGACGACGCGGACCGCCTGGAATGAGTGCGACAGCGAGCGCGCGGAGAGGATGGGGCGGCCCACGGCCTCGGCGGGGAGCGCGCTCACCTCAGCCCGCCAGCCCCTGCTCATCCGCCGACGGCATCGCGGTGGCGACGCCCGCCCCGGGTGTCCTGCGGCGGAAGGACCACCGCGGATTCCCGAACGTCCGGCGTCGCTCCGGCACGAGACCGCGCGGGCGGAACCACATGAAGGCAATGATCAACACTCCGATGAGCATGAATTGGACGGCGTCGACGAAGCCCGGGCCACCGAACGAGGGGAGGTAGCGCACGCCCTCGGAGATGCCAACGGGAAGGAGCAGCGCACCGATCAGCACCCCGAGCTTGTTCGCCGCGCCGCCGATGATAATGGCGCCGAGATATACGAAGGTCTCCGGGTACAGCCAACCATTGGGCGACCACGACCCGATGTACTGGACCAGGAGCGCGCCGCTGATGGCGGCGATCATGTTCCCCACCACAAACGCGCCCATGCGCAGGGAGAGCACGTTCTTGCCGAGTGCTGCGGCCGCCGACTCCGATTCGCGGATGGCGCGGAGGCTGCGGCCCAGCGGGGCGCGCGAGATGCGAGCGATGACCCACAGGACCACTGCCAGAAAGACGCAGCTGATGCCAACGTACAGCCACTGGTAGCCGAGTAGGGTGTCAGCGGAGTCGCGCAGGGGCTTGGGGATGAGGAAGAGACCACGCTCGCCGTCGAGTAAACCAGTGTCGCTGATCACCACGGTCGTCGCGATCAACGACACCACCAGCATGGCCACCGCCTGATAGTCCGAGCGCAGCCGTCGCAGCGCGACCACCCCGATGGGGTACGACAGCAGCGCCCCCACGAGAGCGGCAGCGAACACCGACACTGGGTACGGGACCGACGCCCCGAAGACGTAGTGCTGATAGTTGCTGAGCGGATTGGACTGGGTCGAGGGTCCCAGCGTGAGCACTGCGGCCGTGTAAGCACCCGCCGCCTGGAACATGATGAACGCGAAATTGAGAATCCCAGTGTCGCCGAACTGGAGATCGAGCCCCCAGCAGGCGATGATCGAGACCGCCCCATAGATGAGCAGAGTGGTGACGTAGAACTGGGTCGCGTTGCTCACGTCTGCACCTCGCGAGCGGCCGCAAACGCGGCGCGAACCCCCTGGGGCCTGATCAGCAGAACCACAACCAGGATGACGAACGCGATCGCGGTCTTGTACGCGGAGTTGAGAAAGAGAGCGGAGAACTCGGTGGCGAAGCCGATGATCAGCGCGCCGAGCATGGCCCCGTAGGCATCCCCCACACCGCCGAGGATCGCCGCCGCAATGATGACCACGAGAAAATCCCCGCTGGTGGTCACCGAGAACGCGGTCGTGTTCATGAATAGGGTGACGCCGGCGATGCCGGCCAGCGCGCCGGAGAGCAACCAGGCGATGTCAACGACGCGCGCGGTCGGCACCCCCGAGCAACGGGCCAGAGCCGAATCGGCGGAGCACGCCCGCATCGCCTTGCCCAGCCGCGTCCGGGTCAGCAGCAGATGCACCGCCGCCATGGCGACGACGGCGATGAGCAGAATGGCCAACTCGGTGTACGTGAACCGGATGCCAGCCACATCGAAGGCGAGGCCGTGAGGCTGGTCGTACGTGAAGAAGCCCGGGCCGGTGATCGCCAACACGCCGTTCTGGATGATCAGCGCCAAGCCCATGCTGACGATGATCAGCCCAAAGAGTCGTGTCCCGCTGCGGATGAAAGGGCGGTAGAGCCACCGGTTGATGAGCAGCGATAGGATCGCTCCAAACAGACCTGCGACGAGCATGCCGATCCAGATCGAGATGCCCCTGCTGTTCACCCAGTAGGCCACGAACGCCGATGACGTCATCACCTCGGCGAAGGCGAGGTTGAGGATGTTGGTGACGCCGAACTGCAGCGTGAACCCGACTGCCGCTAGCGCGAGGATCGACGCGCTGATCAGGCTGAAGCCGATCGTCGGCAGGATCAGGCTCATGCGCTCCGCTCGTTCATCATCAGCCGAGCGACAGTGCCTTCAACTCGTCGTTAGGGATCACGCCTACGTGGACGAGCGCTTTCGTCGCGGGGTCATAGTGCTGCGTCTCGAATGCACCAGCGACGCTGTGGTACTGGTTGAGCCCCAGCTCGCCACCGGCGCCCACCAGGTAGATCTTCTTGCTCGCCTTGAGCGCGTCGAGTCCCTCCTGGTAGGTGTGCACCGTGGTCTTGTCCGAGCCCGGGGTGAGGATGTCGGCGATGTGTGGGTTGTACGTCTTGGGATCGATGGAGTTGGATGCTGTCATGGCCAGCGCCATGGCGATGCAGGCGTCGTAGGTGGTGCGCGAGTAGATGTCGGCGTTGTACTGCTTGTAGTCGACGCCGTTGCCGTGCAGGCCCTTGAGGGTGTCGTTGAAGACCTGCCAGCCCTCGCCCTCGGTCGGCGTGTAGGGATCGATGACGGTCATCAGGTCGGCCAGGACAGCGCTACCCATGGCGGTGCTCATCGCGTTCTGCCAGTCGCTGAAGGTGGCGACGGCGGTGATCACCATGGGAATGTTGCCGCCAGCTTCCTTCAACTGACCGAAGAAGGTGGCATCGCTCTGAGGGTCGCCCTCGTTGATGATCACATCGGGGTGGTTGGCAAGAAGCTTGGCGACCTCGGTGCGGTAGGACGGCTGGTTGGGCGTGATCGAGAGCGCGTCGGTGATCTGCAGTCCGAGGATCGGGGCCACCGCCTGCAGCGATGGAACGTTGGCCTGCGCGCTGTCACCGGCGGTGAAGACCACCGCGACCCGCTTGTACCCGAGATTCTTGGCCTCGAGTGCCAGCGCCTTGGCGGCGAGGTCGTCGGCCGGCGTGAAGCGGTAGAAGTACGGGTCGGTGCTCTTATCGAACTGCGGGTCGCCGGCCACCGAGAACATCGGCATGTTGGCCTGCTGCAGCAGCGGCTCCGTCGCAGGCGCCTCCGCGGTGCTGGGGCCGAGCACGCCGACCAGGTTTGTGGTCGTGGCGAGCATCTTCTGCGCCGCCGGCACCGCGTCGACGGCGTCGCCGCGGGTGTCGAACTCCTGGCAGGTCACCTTGTTGCCGAGCACGCCGCCGGCCTTGTTGATCACCGCGATCGCGGGTTGGCACCCGTTGGTCACCTGCCCGCCTTCGATCGCCTGGTCACCGGTGAAGGGCATGAGCTCGCCGAACACCAGCGTCCCCCCGCCACCATTGCTGCTGGTGCCTCCTCCGCCGCCGCCGCAACCAGCGACCAGCGCAACCAGCATCGCCGTGGCCGAGAGCCGCGCCATCCGTACACGTGTGGTCATGACTGTTCGCCTCCCCGTTCATAGTTGACAAATGCCGCCCTGGCTGTCCGGGTCGTCGTGGTCGCGAGCGCTTTCCTCGTCTCTGTGCGCGTCATGTGTGTCCCTTCTTCGTGCCTTCGCTCATGCGGTGGCGATCAGCTGCACCTCGATGAGAAGCTCCGGCCGTACCAGCCCGGCGACAATCAGCAATGTGTTGGGTGGGTACATCGCCTCGCCGAAGAGCGAGGGGAAGAGCACGCGCCGCGCCTCGTAGAACTTATCGACGTGGGCGCGCTGGGTGAGGTAGGTGGTCATCTGCGCGACATTGGCGAAACCGAGGCCAAGCGACGACAGGATGTCGCCGATGTTGGCGAACGTCTGGGTCAGCTGGATCGTCAGGTCGCCGTCTCCGACAACGTTACCCTTCCTGTCGACCGCCACTTGACCAGCGACGAAGTACGTGTCCCCGCTCTGGGCGACGTGAGAGTACTCTCCGATCGGCTCTCCCACGCTCGGCGGATTGAGGAATTTCGGCGCGCTGCCTGCAGCGGTGTCCGCTGAGCTCACTGCGCGCACCAGCCGCCGTCGACGTTGAGCACCGTGCCGGTGACGTAGCTCGACGCCGGGGACGCGAGGAACAGCACCGCAAGGCCGAGCTCACGGCACGTGCCCCAGCGCTGCAGCGGTGTGCGGGCGGTGACGAACTCCACGGCCACTGGATCCTTCTGGAGTGGCTCGACATCACGCGCGATGAACGCTGGCGCGATGCAGTTCACCCTGATGCCGTGCTCGGCCCAGTCCAACGCAAGGCCCTTGGTCATGCCCACCACGCCGTGCTTGGCGGCCGTGTAGGCGACCGTTCCCTTGATGCCGACCACTCCCTGGATCGACGCGATGGTGACGATGCTTCCGCCCGAGCCCTGGGCGATCATCTGCTTGCCCGCCGCCATCGCGGTGAGCATCGCCCCGCGCAGGTCGATGTCGTAGATGGTGTCCCACTCATCGAGCTCCATCAGCTCAGCGGACTGCCACTTGCCGAAGACGCCGGCGCTGACCAGGCAGATGTCCACTCGGCCCAGCTCAGCGACGGTTCGCGCGAAGAGGTTGTCGATGTCAGCCTCCTTGCTGACGTCACAGCGCACCGCCAGCGCGGTCCCACCACGCTCGGTGATCTCCTCGCGGACACGTTCGAGGTCCTCCTGGTTGCGTCCCGCGAGGACCACGCTGGCACCCGCCTCGGCGAGCACCACCGCCGAGCCCCGGCCGATGCTGCGGTTGCCTCCCGTGACCACCGCAACTTTGCCGGTGAGGTCGAACTCAGGGATCACCGTGCTTGACCTGGTGGCGACACTCATGCGCTTCCCCTCTGGCGCGGACCGTCCGGTCCACTCTCCTGTTCGGCCCCGCCTCGGACCGCACCCGCTGCGACCTGGCCTGCGACGCGCCTGCCCGCGAGGAAGTCGATGAGCAGGCGGTTGAAGGTTTCAGGATCCTCGTAATACGGCGCGTGCCCTGTGCCCGGCATCACCACCAGCTCAGGCCCAGCGAGCAGCTCCTTGGTCCTGAACCCCACCGACGGCGGCACCCAGCGGTCCTCGCCCCCCCACACAAGCAGCGTGGGGACGTGCGATGCGCGCTCCAGGAGCCGGTCGCCGACGCTGTCGCGCTCGACACCGTTGCCCAGGTAGTCGGCCACGGCCTCCAGTGATTCGCGCGCGCCCGGCGAGCTGTTGATGTGCGATTCCTCGTTGACCCACTCGTCGGTGATCAGCGCCGGATCCGCGACCACCATCCGCAGCTTGGTGCGGATCGCGTCCGGCGACGCGTCCCACATGGGGATCGGCGACAGCGGACCGTCGCGCGGCTCCGCGGGGACGATGCCCACGGCGCCGATCAGCACCAGTGCGCTCACCGCCTCCGGGTCGTCGGCCGCGATGGCGGCGGCGACATGGGCTCCCAGGGAGGTGCCAACGATCACCGGGCGCTGCACGTCGAGTGCGCGCAGTACTTCGATGACGAAGCCGGCGAACGCGGGCGTGGAGTGGGTGACCGAGGCGCCCTTGGTGGCATACCCGTGCCCGGGAAAGTCCATCGCGATGACCCGGTACCCCGCCGCCGCAACCGGCGCGATGTTGTGCCAGAAGCGGTCGGCGCGGGATCCCGCGCCATGCAGGCAGACCACCGTGGTGTCACCGCCTCGGCAGTCCAGGACCCGGGTGACCAGATCACCGGCCGCGACCGGATACTGGCTGATCGATGGCCCGTCAACGGTCGCATAGGTCATTGGTCCGCCTCCGCATGGTGCTCGGCAATCAGCCGGGCGCGCGACATCTCCAACGTCTGCCCGAAATGCTGGATAGTGAGTTGCACTGCCGCCACCTCATCGCCGGCGCGATACGCCTCGAGAATCGCTCGGTGCTCCTCGTCCGCATCGCGAACCAACGAATCGGGGTCCAACGAGATGTTCACGTACAGGGTGGAAAGGTCGCCAAGTCGGCGCAGGATGGTCGTCAGGTGGGAGTTGCGGGTCGCCTCGTCGAAGAGGTGATGCAGCCGGCGATTGCCTTCGAGCCACTGTTCGGGCGATGTGGCGGTCGACATGCTGATGATCAGCTGATCGGCCGTATGCAACTCGGCGGCCGTTATCCGCCCGACCGCCTCCTTCACCGCCAGCGGAATCAGCGACGCGAGGATCTGGTAGATCTGCTCGAGTTCCTCGAGCGTGGGCTGGTGGGCCACGGCACCTGAGTAGGTGGTCAAGTCCACGAGTCCCTCGGCGGCGAGGTCGCGGAGTGCCTCGCGGACGGGTGTGACGCTCACGCCGTAGGCGCGCGCCAGCTCAATCTGGTGCAGCCGGGTTCCACCAGCGATGCGCCCCCGCAGGATGTCGCTGCGGATTCGGTCGCAGACCGCGCGATGGACGCTAATCGCCACCGGCTGCTCGTCGGCCGCTGGGGTGTCGAGACCCCTGGACAGCACCTGAACCATGTTGTTTACGCCACCCTGTTCTCGAGTCGGCCGATGGACTCGATTTCGGCCACCATGAGGTCACCGCTGCGCAGGAACTCCGGCGGCGTCCGGGTGAAGCCGACGCCGGCGGGTGTGCCGGTGGCGAAGACGTCTCCAGACTGAAGCTCCACGTACCGCGACAGGGTGCTGACGAAGGTGTCGATGTCGAAGATCAGCTCGCTGGTGCGCGCTCTCTGCTTCTCCACCCCGTTGATGGTCAGGGTCAGGGCGAGGTCAGGCGGGTAGGCGATCTCGTCAGCCGTGGTCACCCAGGGTCCGATGGGCGAGGACCGGTGGATGTTCTTGCCGATGAACCACTGGACGTGGCCGCGCTGCAGGTCGCGGGCTGTGACGTCGTTCAGCACCGTGTACCCAGCGATGTGGTCACGGACGCGCTCGGGGGCGATGTCCCGCCCCGGCCGGCCGATGATCACCGCCAGTTCCACCTCCCAGTCGAACTCCTCGGAAAGGCGGCCGTCGAGGTGGAGCACCTCATCGGGGTCGGCCATGGCTTCCGCCTGCTTGACGAACACCACCGGCTTCGCCGGGGCTACGGCGCCCAGCGGTTGGCCCGCTTCAGCCTCGTGGTCGACGTAGTTCATGCCCATGCAGAAGATCGGCCGGGAGGCGTTCGGCAGCGGCGCACGCAGCGTGCAGTCGGCTGCGGTCCAGAACGGGCCGGTAGTGGCGGGCCTTACGGCGGTTCCCCCGCTGAATTGCTCCAGAACGTCGGTCCAGGTTCCGGCCAGCTCGGTGATCGAGCCGTGCGCAAGGGCGCCCACCCTGGCAGCGCCGTCAGCGCTGAATCTGACCAACCGCACCTCTACTCCCTCTTGCCTGATGCCTGATGCCTGATGCCTCAGGCAGGATACAATAGCTCGACACAGTGTCACAAGACGCTGGCCTGCGCCGCGCCGTAGGCTTCGGCGCCTGGGAGGAGAGGGCCATGGCCAGCGAGTCGCCGCCGGGAGCCTCCGGCGCGGTGGCCGGTGCGGGCGCGAACGTGGCCGCGGCGCTGATCGGCCGGTTCCAAAAGATCTGCGGCACCGAGCACGTCATCACCCATCCGCACGATCTGCACGCCTACCGATCGGATGGCCTCACCCACTTCCAGGTCATGCCCGCGGTGGCGGTGCTGCCCAACTCGGCCGAGGAGGTGCAGGCGGTGGTTCGCGCCTGCCACGCTGCCAGGGTTCCTTGGGTGGCCCGAGGCGCCGGCAGCGGCCTGTCGGGGGGAGCGCTCCCAGTCGCAGACGGTGTGCTTCTGGTGCTCACCAGGATGAATCGCATCCTTGAGGTCGACCTCGACAACCACCTGGTGGTCGTCGAGCCGGGGGTCACCAACACCGCGGTCAGCGCGGTCGTGGGTCCCCATTTTTTCTACCCCCCCGACCCCTCGAGCCAGACGGTATGCACCATCGGCGGCAACGTCGCCGAGAACTCCGGTGGGGCTCATTGCTTCAAGTACGGGTTCACCACCAACTACGTGCTCGGTCTCGACGTGGTGCTCACCGACGGCGAGATGGTCACTCTCGGCGGCCACGGCGAGGTGGACGTTCCCGGCTACGACCTGCTCGGGGCATTCGTCGGCTCGGAAGGGACACTGGGCGTGGCCACCCGCATCACGCTCCGGGTCATTCCCGCCCCCGAGCACACCCGCACGCTGGTTGCGTTCTTCGGCAGCGTGGTCGCCGCCTCGGCGGCGACCAGCGCGGTGGTGGCCGCCGGGCTCACGCCCTGTGCCATCGAGATGATGGACGCGCTGTCGATCGCCGCTTCCGAACAGATGGCGCATGCTGGCTGGCCGGCCGAGGCCGGTGCGGCGCTACTCGTCGAGTTCGACGGCACCCTGGCCGACTGCGAAGCGGGCTTCGCCGAGCTCAAGGCCATCTGCGTCGACACCGGGTCCACGCAGATCCGCGTCGCCCGGACCGCGGCCGAGCGCAGCGTCTTCTGGAAGATGCGCAAGTCGGCGTTTCCCGCAGCCGGTCGCATCTCTGGACGGTATTACGTGCAGGATGGGGTGATTCCCCGCACCCGACTGCCGGAGGTGATGGCCCGGGTTGAGGAGCTCGGCGCCGAGCACGGGTTGAAGGTGGCCAACGTCTTCCATGCCGGCGACGGCAACCTCCATCCGATGGTGTGTTACGCCGGCCCGGACGAGGCCGCCCGGGCTGAGAAGGTGGCCACACTCATCCTTCAAGCGTGCCTCGACGCGGGCGGCTCGATCACCGGCGAGCATGGCGTCGGGGTCGACAAGAAAGGTTACATGCCGCGGATGTTCGATGAGCCCGACCTCGCCGCTTTCCAGAAGCTGCGCTGCGCGTTCGATCCCGACGGCCTCGCGAATCCTGGCAAGGTGATGCCGACGCCGCGGCTGTGCGGCGAGGTGCCCGGGCCCAACCGTGTCCATCCGCTGGAGGCCGCCGGGTTGGCGGAGCGCTTCTGATCACCGTCGAGCGGCCCACCACCGCGGCCGAGGTGGCCGAGCTTCTCAGCGCCGGACGAACCGTGCGCCCGGTCGGCGGCCGCACCAAGACCGACTGGGGTGGCGTGGGGCCCGCCGCCGAGGTCGAGCTGTCCACCCGCAGACTGGGCCACCTGGTCGCGCACAACGAAGGCGACCTCACCGCGGTCCTCGAGGCGGGCGTCCGCCTTACCGACGCGCAGACTGCGTTCGCCGATCGCGGACAGCGGCTCTCGCTCGATCCTCCCAACCCGGGTGGCGAGGCGACCATCGGCGGGGTCGTCGCCACCGCCGACTCGGGGCCTCTGCGCCACGGCCACGGAGCGGTGCGCGACCTCATTCTCGGGGTGCGCATCGCCCTGCCGGACGGCACCGTTGCCAGGGCCGGCTCCAACGTCATCAAGAACGTCGCCGGCTACGACCTCGCCAAGCTGATGTGCGGGGCGTTGGGGACCCTCGGCGTGGTCACCGAGGTGACCGTACGGCTCCACCCTCTGCCGGCGCACACTGTCACCGTCGCCGCCCGTGGCGGCGACCTCGGGACGCTCAGCCAGGCAGCGGCGGCGCTGGCTCGTCTGCCGCTGCAACTCGAGGCGCTCGACCTGCGCTGGGACGGCCCCGCGGCCGGCGGTGCGCTGCTGGCGCGATCCGCAGGGAGAGCTCCCGCCGAGGTCGCCGGCATCGCCGCGACCGCCGCGGCCGCGCAGGGTCTCGAGGTCACCGTCACCGAGGATGACGACGCCACCTGGGCCGAGCAGCGCAGCCGGCAGCGAGCGCGGGACGGCGAGGCGGTGTTGCGTGTCTCGGCGCTGCCCACCGCGCTCGCGGCGGTTCTCGGCGCGGCTCCGTCCGGGGTGGCCCGCGCCGGCCTCGGTCTCGCCTGGCTGCGCATCCCCGCGGATGCGGCGCTGGTGCGGAGGCTGCGTGCCGAGCTTGCCCCGGCCACCTGCGTGCTGCTCGACGCGCCGGCCGAGCTGCGGGCGGCCGTGGACCCGTGGGGCGTCGACGGTCCGGCGGTGGCGCTGGCGCGGCGCGTCAAGCAGCGCTTTGATCCCGCCGGCGTCTGCAATCCGGGCATCCACGTGGGGGGGATCTGATGGTCGAGGGGACCGAGGTGCCGGTGGTCCCGGGCCGCACTGCCTGGGACGGCAACCGGCCACCGTCGGCGGCGTTGATCGGTGACTGTGTGCACTGCGGTTTTTGCCTGCCTGCCTGTCCCACGTACTCGCTCTGGCAGGAGGAGATGGATTCCCCGCGCGGCCGCATCCAGCTGATGGAGCTCGGCTATCAGACGCCGGCGCTGTCGAGCGAGATGGTCGCGCACTTCGACAGCTGCCTCGGTTGCATGGCCTGTGTCACCGCCTGCCCGTCGGGGGTGCGGTACGACCTGCTCTTGCAGGAGACCAAGGCGCAGATCGAGCGCAACTTCAAACGCCGGCTCTCCGATCGCGTCTTCCGCTCGCTCATCTTTGCGCTTTTCCCCCATCCCGGCCGCCTCCGTGCGCTCGTCCCGCTTCTGGTGATGCAGCGGCGCCTGCATCTCGCTGGCCTCGTGCCCCGGCGATTCCGCCGCCTCCACGCGATGGCGGCGCTGTCGCCGCCGGTGCGGATATCGGCCGCGTGGCGCACGCTGGCGGCCGTCACCCCTGCGTCGGGCCCGCGGCGTGGAACCGTGGCGATCCTCCAGGGCTGCGTGCAGCGCGTCTTCTTCGCAGGGGTCAATCAGGCGACCATCGACGTGCTTGCGGCCGAGGGCTACGAGGTGCACGCACCGCGTGCCCCGCGCTGCTGCGGCTCGCTGCAGCAGCACACCGGCTACGAGGAAGACGCGCGGGCATGTGCGCGTGAGACCGTGGCCGCGTTCGACAGATACGACACGGTCGTTGTCAACGCCGCCGGCTGCGGTTCCGGGATGAAGGAGTACGGGCACCTCATCGGCGACGGGGCGTTCGCGGCAAGGGTGAAGGATGTGCACGAATTCCTCGCCGGCATCGAGCCTCGGGCGGTGCGGCATCCGCTGCCGATGCGCGCCGTGTACCACGACGCCTGCCACCTCGCGCACGCGCAGGGCATCCGCGAACAGCCGCGTGCCCTGCTCGCCGGCATTCCCGGCCTCGAGCTGCTGAGCCCTGCCGAGGCCGACATGTGCTGCGGCTCTGCCGGGGTTTATAACCTGCTCGAGCCGAAGGCGGCGGGCGAGCTAGGCCGCCGCAAGGCCGCCAACCTGCTTGCCACAGGGGCCGACGCGGTGATCTCCGCCAACCCCGGCTGCAGCATCCAGGTGAGCCGGTATATGGACCCTCCCCTTCCCGTTCATCACCCCATCGAGCTGCTCGCGCGCTCGGTGCGCGGTGTACGCGTGTGATCTCGCAGCTCGCCATCACCGCTGCAACGCGACCCGGCAGCGCCACCCCCGACAGCGTCAAGGAGACCGATCCATGCCTTCGTGGTTGCTGATCACCAACGCCAACCTCATTGACGGAACCGGGGCCACTCCTATCCCGGGCACCTCCGTGCTGGTGAGAGACAAGCTGATCCACCGCGTCGGTGACGCAGATTCTCTGCGGGCGGAGGTGCCCCAGGTCGACGACATCAAGGTGATCGACGCCACCGGCAAGACCCTGATGCCTGGGTTGATCGACGCCCACTGCCACATGACGTACGGCGAGAGCCGCGCCCAGGAAGAGCAGGACCTCTACACCGGAGTAGAGCTGCGCACCCTGATCGCCGCCGCCAACGCCACCAAGGTGCTTAGTGCCGGGGTCACCTCCATATCCCAGCCGGGTGGTAGCTATTACATCGGCGTTGGTCTGCGCGAGGGGATCCGTTCCGGCCTTGTGCAGGGCCCGCGCATGACCGCGGCCGGGCGATACATCACCACCAGCAACGGCCTCACCGACTACTACCCGACCAGCGTCGGTAACCCAGACGGCGCCATCGGCAAGCTCGCCAACACCCTGCCGGAGATGGTCAACGAACTGCGGCAGCAGGTGAAGAATGGAGTTGACTTCATCAAGCTCGCTGACAGTCCGTACGGCCAGTGGCAAGCGTTCACCAACGACGAGATGAAGCAGCTCGCCGAGCTGGCTCACAATCTGTGCCGGCCGATCACCGTGCATGCCCGCGGCTCCGCCGAGGTGAGCGCCGCGGTTGATGCCGGTTTTGACTGGATCATGCATGGCAACGTGATGACCGACGAGACCATCGACAAGCTGGCCGCCTCGCAGATTCCGCTCGTCCCCACACTCCTACTGCTCGCCAATCTCAGCGATTGGGGTGACCTCTGCGGCGTCCCCGCCAACCAGCGCGATGGCGCCCGGCGCATGCTCGAGAAGACCTCAGACTCCCTGCACCGCGCCCACGCCGCCGGTGTGAAGATGCTGACGGGCACCGACACGGGCTTCTCGGTGACGCCGTACGGCGAGTGGCACGCGCGCGAGCTCGAGCTGCTGATGGTGTACGCGGGCATGACTGAGCTCGAGGCGATTCGGTCGGCCACCAAGGACGCCGCGATCACTACCTCGCTCGGCGACCAAGTCGGCGAGGTCGCGGAGGGCAAGTACGCCGACCTGCTGGTCGTCAACGGTGACCCGAGCAAGAACATCCGGGTGCTGGTCGACAAGCGCAACATCGAGGTAGTCATCCAGGGCGGCGCCGTGGTGGAGTTCAACGACCAGGAGCTCGAGACGCGCCGGGCTCATCCCGAGCGGGTGATGACCTTCTCGCTCGACGACCTGACGTACAACAAGGTGTACGGCGAGGGGCCGCCCGAGGGCCATCCTGTGCCGATGTGGACCCGCGACCAGAGCAAGGACATTGCCGCCGACCTGCGTCGGCGTGAGCTCGATGCCCGCGCAGTCGTCGACGCGTGATGCCGGGCGACCTGGCAGGAGGAGACCGCGATGAAAGTGAGCGTGCTGGGGCTGGGCACCGTGGGCCGGGCCGTCGCCGAGCGCCTGCTCAATCGCGGCCACGCGGTGACGGTCTGGAATCGAACGCCGGGACGGGAGGGCGACCTGGCCGGGCACGGCGCTCGAGTGGCCGTCAGCATCGCCGATGCAGTCACGGACGCCGAGGCCGTGCTCACCCTGCTCACCGCCGACAACGCGGTGCGCGAGGTGTGCCTTGGGGACGGTGGCGTGCGCGAGTCGCTCGCACCCGAGGCTGCGCTCGTCGACATGAGTTCGGTCCATCCGCGCACATCCCGCGAGCTGGCCGCGGCGGTCGGCGAGGATCGATTCGCCGACGCGCCGATCCTCGCCGGCCCGGCCACGATCACGAGCGACGTCAGGCCCACTTTGTGGCCGCGAAGGTTTGCTCCCGCTCGCTGTCGCTCGCCTACCTGTAGCACACCGGCACGCAGCGGATCGTCGCCAGGCGAAGTTCCTCCGCGAGGCTCGAAAGCTCGTCGTGATTCATCGGCTACACCAGTGCCCGGCCGTCACGAATCACCCAACGTAGCTTGCTGCGGTTTTGAAGAACAGTGAGATCGTCCAGAGGATTGCCCTCCACCACCAGGATGTCTGCCCACTTGCCTGGCTCCAGTGAACCCGTCTTGTCTCCCAGGCCGATTGCGGCGGCGGTGTCGCGGGTCGCAATGTTGATCGTCTCCTCTGCACTCAGACCTACTTCGCGCTGAAGCAGTTCCAGTTCTCTTGCGTGACTGCCAAATGCCATCGCGTTGCACGAGTCAGTGCCCATCATCAGGCGGACCCCGCCCACGTGCGCCTTCTGAATGCTCTCCACGTGCCTCGAATGTGTGTCCCGTGCCTTGATGAGCGATTCCTCAGGCACCCCCCTCTCCTTTCCATGATGCACGATGTAGTCGGAAAGGGTGAAGGTCGGACAGAGCCATGTCCCACGTTCGGCCATCATGTCGACCAGCTCATCAGTGAGTTGAGAGCCGTGCTCAACGGTGTCCACACCAGCTTCGACCGCCTGACGGATGCCCGAGGCTGTGTGAGCGTGTGCAGCCACTCGCATGCCTAGGGCATGCGCTTCGTCAACGACAGTAGCGCTTTCTTCGAGGGTGTAGTTACGCCATCCTGGCCTATCACCGCGGGACAGGACACCGCCGCTGGTACAGATCTTGATGAAATCGACGCCGTCACGAGCGTACTCCCGTACTAGCCGACGACAGGCGTCTGGGCCATCTGCAGGTTTCCACAAGCGGCGCTCAATGGCCGCAGGGCAGAACATGTCGCCGTGGCCGGCGGTCATGCCCACGAATCCCGATGCGACGACTCGCGCACCACGGATCACGAAGTCGTCGACGGCGTGCTTGACGGAGATCTCAGGACGGGAGCCCGCCATGTCTCGCACGGTTGTGACGCCCGACATCAGGGCGATTTCCGCGTTGCGGGCTGCATGAAGCGTCTGCTCCTCCAGGAACGTCACGACGTTCCACAGGTGGACGTCCTGTGATGTCTCTCCGGCATTAGCGAGCAGATGGACATGGGCGTCAATCAAGCCGGGCATCACCGTACAGCCAGCGGCATCCAGCTGTTCGGTCCCGTCCGGCAGTGCCAGATCCTGCATCGATGCCACCCGCGTGATCGTACGCCCCTCGATGAGCACGTACGCATCTTCGAGCGTGCTGCCGTCAGCCGTGCCGAGTACGCGGCAGCCTGTCAACGCCAACGGCGCACGTGATTCCATGCAGCCGCTAGCTCAGCACGCCGGCTGGCCGGCTCTTGGTCGGGGGGCCGCTGTCGACGCGGTCCGCGGCGGCGAGCTCGCGAAGCAGCGCAGCGAGTCGGCTGATCATGTCCTCCCACAGTCGCAGGCCCCCCTGGATTGTGGCGCCGGTTGCGTCACCAAGAGCCCCCGTATCGGTGATCTCGCTGAAGAGGAAGACTTCCCCCTGCCGGCGGTACCGCTCGTCCAGCCGATCCACCTTCGGCACTCTGTGCTTCTCAAGCTTCACAAGCTCCTCGCGCCCGCCCAGACACAGCGCTGTTTCCATCACCCCCGCGTGACCGGCCCCGGCATCGCTGCTCCCCGGAAAGAACCTCCTCCTGAGCGCTTCCCAGTCGTTGTTTACCCCGATCTGACGGATGATGACGTCGCGACCAGCGCGCTTTGCTTCGGCCTTGGCATCCCAGAGAGCTCCGGGCACGACCCAATGACCGCCGCAGCCATGGATAGCAGCAATCCTGCGGAACCCACTGTCAACAACGCTGCTGACAATGTTCTTGACGATCACGAGGTAGACACTGGAGTCAACGCTGATGCTTCCCGGATAACCGAGGTGTTCGGTCGCCGGCCCAAAGGGGGAGTGGAGGCAGCACCAACACGTCCACCCCGTCGGACTGCACGTCGTGTGCGGCGCCAACCGCAAGCTTCTCCACCTGATACGTGTCGGTGTCGACAGGCAGGTGATGGCCGTGTTGTTCGGTGCAGCCGAGCGGGATGATCGCCAATACGCCTTCCGCGGCCGCTGCAGCGATCTCCGAGCTTGTCAAATCGCCCCACTTCACTGAGCGCATCACTGTTCCTCCTATCGCAGATGGGTCGCTAATGCGGGGTCGAGCGCGTCACCACGCTGGCAGGAACAATCGACAGGCCGCGGTTGGTCATCAGGGAAGGAAAGGCACCGTAAGCCTCGTTCAGGATGAATTGAATGTCGTTGGTACCGTTCTGCCACAACTCTTGAAACCATGGGGAGGAGGCGTCGTAGGATGGTGTTCGACTTGTTGAGCATGCGGTTCATCGTGTAGAGCACATCGTTCATTGCCAACGCGGTGCCATCCTGAAACTCACGCCAACTCGGATGATGAAATCCCACGTCTTGGCATCTGAGCTGTTGCTCCAGGATGTGGCGAGTCGCGGCACGACCTTGCCAGTACTGTCACTTGTGGTCACCGCCGCATCAACGGCCGCCCAAGCCGCCTCCACCCACTTCACCTGATCGCTGCTCAGGCCGGCACGATGACTTACCGGCGGCGTCTCAGCCGTCTCAGTCACCTCTGTCCTCCGTACGCACGATCGTGTTGGTTACACGCACAAAAACGGCAGCCAGCCGCGTACGCAGTGCCCACAGGCCCATCAGCGCGGCGGCCGCGGCTCCGACAACGACACGGCGAACGGACACGCAGCTACCCCAGGTTCGGCAGGCGGAAACCTCAAGAGTATCTGCCTTACCCGATGCGCTCGGCGCGTCTGTCTCGGTGAGTGGACCTACCATGCCACCTTTCCGTCTCCCACTGCGCGGTACCTGCCCTCCCAGCACAGCTGCCGCACGGGCGAGGCCCGGTCCAGAACCCACCTTACCTGCTGAGCCATCCCCCGCTGGTGACGGCGTAAACTCGTCGATTATGCGTTCTGCTCAGCGAAACGAGGACTGCCGGTCAGTGCTTGGTCGGGCGCTTACGGTGCTCGACGCCTTCAGTAGGGCCGACGTCGACGGCCTTCGCCTCACCGAGCTCGCCCACCGAACGGGTTTGCCCAAGGCGACGACGCATCGGATCATCTCCACCCTTGTGCAACGTCGCTTCTTGGAACGCGACGGCCCGTACCATAAGCCTGGTATCCGCCTCTTTGAATTGGGCGGGATGATGGCTCACCACCGTCAACTTCGTGACGCGGCCATGGCCTTTATGGGCGACCTGTACGAGGCGACACACGACACCATCCATCTGGCGGTGCGCGACGGTTGCGACGTTGTGTACATAGAAAAGATCGCTGGCCACCGCCCGCTTCAGGTACCGAGCGACATCGGACGTCGCATGCCATTGCACTGCACCGCCCTTGGCAAGGTGCTCTTGGCCGGAGCTCCCGCGGAGGTTGTCGAGGCCACCATCGTGCGCGGGCTTAGCCGCCGCACCGGCAACACGATCACCACTCGCGAGGAGTTGCAGCGAGTACTCGATGAGGTTAGATTCACAGGAGTGGCTTACGATCTCGAGGAGTCGACGCCGGACATTCGCTGCGTTGCGGCTCCTGTGTTCGGCGCTGATCGCCGGGTGATTGCTGCACTGTCGATCTCCATAAGCAGCCGACGCACGACCAAGGTCGTCGAATTGGCCGGGGTAGTGCGAAACGCAGCTCGTGGCGTCTCGCAGATGCTTGGCGATCCATCATAGAGAAGGTCGGAATCTACAAGTTCGGTCGCCCAGCGACTTCTCTGGGAGACACCGAGGTGTAGTTCCCACGTTCAACGATCCATGGTCCTCCAAGACCTGGGTAGGCGCCGAGCGGCTTCTCCTCCGTTTGCGGCAGTGCCCGACCCAGCGCGGAGGTCGGGCCACTCCCGCATGGCCCCAGCAGGTCCGTCATCGCCGGCGAGGTGCACAGCGCCCAGACCTTCTTCGCACGGCTGCCGTAGTCGTTCCGCCCTGACGCATACCGGAGCCCCGTAGGGCAACATGGTTCAGTCCCGGCGTCTCTTCCCCTCGTCGATGAGGTCGCCGTCTGGTAGTGGTGCTCGTAGCGCGCCACATCGTCAGTGTATGCCCAAGGACCCTCTGAAGCGCCATCACGTCGACACACGTGTCGAATCTGGTCGCGAAAGTGTGCCGACTCCGCGGCGGCGGGCTAGCGAGCTACAACGCGTTTCAGTGACTCACGCTTGCGGCGCACGGCCGAAAGCGGCCGGATACCGGTGAGACCAAGGGCGCGCTGCCTCGATTTGGGCAGCGACCCTCAGGAGGAGTGCCTCTTGACCATATGCCGCGACGAGCTGTACCCCTACCGGCAGATTATCGTCGGTCCATAGCATCGGAATCGAGATTGCAGGCTGGCCAGTCGTATTGAACTGAGGCGTGAACCGGAGAATGTCAACCGAGTCGGGAACGCCCTCCGGATAAGCCCAGAACGAGCCGAGGACGGGCGGCGGTGTCACAAACACTGGACACAGTAGAAGATCATAGCCTCCAGCCCACCAGTTAGCCATGCGACGGCGGTAGCGATCCAACCAGTCCAACGTCTCGACCAATTCCTGAGCGGACATGGTCATTCCTCTCCGCGCCCAGTGCCAGGTGATTGGATCGAATTCAGCGATGTTGTCACTGTCCATGGCCGTGACCCAGTTAACGGCGCCGGCAATCGTGGGGCTCAGGGCATCAAACCACTTGGTCCAAATTCTTCTTCGATAAAGAGCAGGCGGATGCGACACGTCGACCTCGTGTCCGACTTCCTGCAGCAGCGCGGCGGCAGTCTCCACCGCGCGCACGCAGGCAGGGTCCGTGCTCCATCTTGGCTCGCCGGAATCGGACACGAAACCGATTCGTAGTCTGCTTCGCCCCTTTATCACGGTGTCCGCTGACGTCTCCTCCAGCTTGGGCGCCAGGCATGGATCTCCAGGTTCACTCCCAGCCAAGACTTCCAAGATTCTGCCTGCATCTCGGACAGACCTTGTGAGAACACCACTTGTGACGTGGCCCAACATCGGGTCTCCAGCATCCGGCGCGTGGCTGACGCGTCCCCGACTAGGCTTGAGTCCTACGAGACCACTATGCGACGCTGGGATGCGGAGCGAGCCGCCGCCGTCGTTGCCGTGGCCCACTGGTACCATCCCGGACGCCACGGCGGCGGCGGATCCCCCTGAGGAACCGCCTGGTGTGTGGCCGGTGTGCCAAGGATTCCTCGTCGCACCATACGCCTTGTTCTGGGTATCGCTCACCAGTCCGAATTCGGGCACATTGGTTCGCCCGAGCGTGATGAATCCCGCGGCTCTGAACCGACGAACGATGGAGCAGTCATGGTCCGACACATGCTCTCGCTGTTTGAGCGCGAGACTACCTTGATGGTCGGGCTCTCCCGCTGCCGGACAGCCCAGGTCTTTGAGCAGCAACGGTACGCCCGGGTAGGCTCCGTCGAGGGAGGACGCACGCGCCTCCTCTCTCGCCTGCTCAAAGCGTTCCCAGATGACTGCGTTAAGGGCGGGATTCAAAGCTGTGATGCGATCGATCGCGCTGTCGACCAACTCCAACGGAGAGATTTGTCCGGCACGCACCAAGCTGGCCTGATCCGTCGCGTCCATGCGAGAGAGGTCAACTTCCATTTTGCCGTCGGCCTCCTGCCGACTCCTTCGAATATTCGGCAAACGGTCGGGACGACAGGACTTCGAGTCCGGCAGCCGGAGGGCGAGAGGTCGGATATATGCAACGCTCCATTCTCACGGTCACTTTCAATTATCCCACTACCCCGGGTTTGATAGCTCGTATGCGTTCCAACGAGTGGACCGGACGCAGGCCGATGGTCCCCCGCATCACCTACGCTTCCCGCATGGCGCGGACGATGCGCGTCAATTCTGGAGGATGTGCCCTGTGACTGATCCTGTGGAGGCAGGCGGGCGAGGATTCCCGGCTTCTCGCGGCCCCGCCATCGAAGCGCGAGACGTCCCTGCCGAGGAAGAGATCCTGGAGGAGATACTGGGCAGTCTCGATGAACGGCGTAGCCGGTTGGAGGCGGAAATCCCAGCCGAGGCGGCGGCGGCGATCAACCGAGTCGGCATAGATTGGGGGCGGCGGGATTACGCGGACCAGCTTGACCCGGAAGCCCGCGAGGCGCTGCTGCGCGCGGCGCTCGCCGATCCTCAGGCCCGTGCTGTCATCGAGGGCTATATAGCTCATCTCCAAGAACATCGGGCAGAGTTCCTTACGAAAGTGCTCCACTCGACTGCGCCTCCGACCTGATGCAAGGCTGCTCACGGAGCGCGCGCTCTGTTTCTGTAGCGCGGTAAAGATGTGAGCGCCTCAGATTATTTCGACCGGCATGTGAGCGGCGACGGCTTTGGCAAGAGCAGCCGGGTCAGCTTGCTCTTTACAAGATTCTCAAGGAGGCTCTCATGGGAGTTGTGCGTTGGGCAGAGCTGACCAGTCAGGAGATCGGAAGCGCAGGGCGCGCTGGCGCGCTTGCCGTCGTCCCGTTGGGCTGTACTGAGCAGCACGGACTGCATCTCCCAGTAGATACAGACACCTATCAGGTTGACAGGTTGGCGATCGAGGGAGCAATTCTGGCAGCCAAGAGTAGCGTGGAAATCTTGGTACTGCCTACACTGCCGTTTGGACCGGCTAGCGAGCACTACGGATATCCCGGTACGATCAGCCTTGATTCTGCCGTGTACCTGCAGATCATCAAGGATATCGTTCGCAGCGTCATCGACAGCGGCTTCCGTCGCATCGCTGTGATCCACGGGTGTGGCGGCCACTGGGTCGTGCCTAGCGCGCTATGGGATGTGAAGGCCGAGACAGTGCGCGCGAACAAAGACGTAGTGATCCGGCACATTAGTGTCAGCGACGATTGGGAGCGACTGCAACAGGAGATCTTTCCTGGTAGCGGTGACACCAGCGGCGGTCATGCGAGCGTAGTGGAGACGGCCCTGTGTCTGGCTGGCCGTGAGCACCTCGTACAACTTGACAGACATCGCATCCCCACTGTTGATCGGCTCGATCAGCGATACCGCCGACACGGAGAGGTGTTCCTATTCCGTGACATTAGTGACACTGGCGCGCTCGGCGACGCCAGCGGTGCAACGGTTGAGGGCGGCACACGCTTCTGGCAAGAAATGACAGGTCGACTGGCACTGCTCTTCGTGGAAATGGCGCATGAGGATGGGGTGAGCGTCGACATCGGTCCACTGACGCCCGCTGTTCCTTCTTCCGTGGGATGACGGGGCACAGCTGGCACACGGCTGCTTGCTGCGCTTGATTCCGCCAACAACGGTGATTCTGGCGCGCCTCCACGCGGGTGCGCCGGGCGCCGGTAGGGACCCGGCCTCCCGACTTGACGTCATCACGAGTTGAAGGGATTGTGGTCACCGTGGAACCGCGTAATTCATGCGGAGATAATGATGAAGGGCTGCGGTCGGCACACCGAAGGAGGAAGTGCGGTGGGTATCGCACTGCGACATCAGCGTCGACGCCGCGCGCCCCACGCGACGCAGGCGGCCGCCGCGGACCTGCGCTACGAGAAGTGTGACCGCGAGGTCCTACCCAGAGAGCGCGTCTGCACCAAGCGTAGCGCTTCCGGTGACCAGCGTGAACCGAACTTCCGCGTCCGATTGTTCAGCGACCCGCTGCCCCCGTGGCCCTCGTGGCTTCCCAGCGAAATTGCATGCAGCCAACTGGTGTATGGGTGGAGCGGATTGTCCATAGAGATCGTGCAAAGCAGGAGCCGGTTGGCCGCGTAGATGGCTGTGCCTCGGCTCATGGAACCCTCGCCGGGTGAAGAGGGATGGGAACGGGTCGGGGAGCCCGCCACTGCGGCGGGCTCCCCAGATGATACGCGGCCGATTCCCCGATGTTGGGGACTCGGTGTCCCGGTCCTAGTGGGCCGTGATGCTGATGCTCGACCAGGAGTTGTCGTAGAGCGCGTTGCCCCCACCACCCTGGACGTATGGCTTGATGAAGTACTGGTTAGACCCGTACTCGAGGTTCGCGTACGCCACGTCGGCGATCAGCTGCTTGCCGGCGGTCTTGTAGTCGGTAATCGACTGCGTGCCGGTCTCACTCTCCGCCTTGTTGACGGCCGCGTCGACGCGCGGGTCGCAGATGCCGTCGACGTTGCCGAGGCCGACCGGGGCCTGGGAGCAGATGAAGATGTGGTCGAACCAGTCCTGTGGGCTGTCGTAGTCGGCACCCCAGGCGTCACGGAAGAGAATGTACTTCTTGTTCTGAAGGTTGGTCAGGAACGTGGGGAAGTCCGTGCCTTGAGTGTCGACATGGACGCCAAGGTTGGTCTGCCACTGCGACTGGAGGTTGCCGGCGATCGCGTTGGTTTGGGAGCTGCTGTTGAACCAGTACACGAGGCCAACGCGCTTGGTGCCATTCGGGTCCCACGTCTGGAGGTCCGCCTTGGCCTTGGTCGGGTTGAAGACGGCGTTGGGATCAGAGTTGTCGCCGAGGTAGCCCTGCAGACCCTTGCTGATCACGCCGCCTGTCGCCGGCTTGCAGGTGATCCCGCCCGGACCGCAGGCCAGGGTGACCAGCTGGGTGCGGTCGATGGCCTCACTGAAGGCGCGCCGGCCCGCCAGGGCGATGGGATCGTCGAGGTTGCCCGCCGCGGGCGCGAAGGGACCGGTGGTGAAGTTGAAGCCGACCCAGTCGGTGCGGCCGCCCGGGATGTCGACGAACTGGCTGCGCAGCGCGGGGTTCGCCTGGAAGTTCCGGACCGCGTCCAGCGGCGGGTAGTTGTTGCCCGGGCCGACGCTATCGAATCCGCCGGCCTCGTACTTGGTCACCTGGCTGCCCTGATCGGCGAGGACCGTGGCCTCGATGTCGGTCAGGTGCCCGGTGCTGCCGCCCCACCACTTGGCGACGTTGCCGAAGGACAGGTGGTCCTTGGGCACGTACGCGGTCAGCTTGAAGGGGCCGGTGCCGATCGCGGTGGCGGGGTTGCTCCACCAGGTCTTGTCGCTGTCGTTGGGGATGACCTTCTGGTCCACCATGTCCGCGGTCCAGAGGGCGAGCTCGGTGATCCAATAGCCGGCTGGCTGAGAGAGTTTGGCCACCACGGTGAACTGGTCGGGCGCGCTTAGACCGGACAGAGTGGTCGCGGTCGGCGGTGTCGCCGCCACAGCACTGTAGCCGGCGACCGGCTGGAGGACTGTGGCATAGCTGTCCTG
>Ga0209483_1000581_pt1 | contig 31234 bp, 32 predicted proteins | sample NGEPerA_FD_184508 | JGI IMG/M metagenome (GOLD analysis project Ga0209483, IMG submission 184508) | Arctic peat soil microbial communities from the Barrow Environmental Observatory site, Barrow, Alaska, USA - NGEE PermafrostL2-A... | ecosystem: Environmental > Terrestrial > Soil > Wetlands >... | reverse complement strand
AGCGCGTAGGGCTCCTTCTGGTCCCAATTGTAGGTGAGCTCCAGCACCGTCGCCGCATCCTCGTCGCCGTAGCCGACGAAGGCGAGCGTATAGCGTCCTTCCGGCGCCTCGCGCTTGCGCAGCAGCTTCATGCCGAGCAGCCCGGTGTAGAAATCGATCGAGCGGTCGAGGTCGAATACCCGCAGCATGGTGTGCAGCAGCCGCGAGCGCATGGCGCCCAACGCGGCGGTTCCGTCCTTCTTCGCGGCACTGTCCATGACGATTCCCTGTTGATTTCTCAGCGCCGGCCGATGCGGGCCAGGATCTCGTCGGCCGCGCGCAGGCCGGGCGACAGGCCGCCATAGCCGAGCGCTTTCAGCGCTTCCTGGCAAGCGGAGATTTGCGCGGACCGCGCGGTCGGGTCGTCGAGCAGCCCGGCCACCGCCGCCGCCAGGTTTTCCGGCGTGCAGTCCTGCTGGATCAGCTCCGGCACCGCCGCGCGGTCGAGCAGCAGGTTCAGGAGATGGGCGAATTTCACCCGAACGATCCCGCGCACGAGCGCGTGGGTCAGCCGGCTGACGCGATAGGTGATGACGCTCGGCACCTTGGCGAGCGCAAGCTCGACCGCGACCGTGCCGGAAGCGGCGAGTGCGACGTCGCTGGCGGCGAAGGCGTCGTATTTTTCGCCCTTCCCGCGCAGCACGATGCTGCGCAGCGGCCAAGCCGCGACGGCGACGGCGACCCGATCGGCGACATTCTCGGTCGCCGGCAGCACCGCCACCAAACTCGGATAGCGCCGCGCCAACAGCCGCGCGGCGGCTTCGAGAATCGGCAGCAGCCGGCCGACCTCGCCGCGCCGGCTGCCCGGCAGGACGGCGATGACACGTGCATCGGGCGCGATGCCGTGGCGGCGGCGAAATTCCTTGCCGTCGCCCTTGTCGGCGCCCATCTCGACCACCGGATGACCGACATAGCTGCATGACAAGCCGGCCGCCGTGAAATAAGGCGGCTCGTTCGGCAGCAGCGCCATCAGGTGATCGTACCAGCGCGCCATGCGCCGCGCCCGTGAGCCGCGCCACGCCCACACCATCGGCGCGACGTAATGGATGAGCGGCAAGGTCTCGCCCAGGCCGCGCAGGCGCTGCGCCACCCGCCAGTTGAATCCGGAGCTGTCGATGGTGACGACTGCCGCGGGCTTCTTGGCGCGGATATCGGCGACCGCCTCGGCGACGCGCTTCAGGATGCGCCGCGCCCGCGGCAGCACCTCGGCGACGCCCATGATGGCGAGATCGTCGATCGGGACCAGGCTCGTCAGCCCCTCTCCCGCCATCTGCTCGCCGCCGATGCCGGCGAAGCGCACCGCGCCGTCCGTGCGCCGGCGCAGCGCGCGCATCAGATTGGCGCCGAGCGCGTCGCCCGAGGGCTCGCCGGCGATAAGATAGATGAGCGGCGCCTCAACCTGCGATGCGCTCATGGCAATTTGACGCCGATCACGAAGAGTCCGGCGCGGTCGGCCGCCGCGACGATGGCGGCCCGGTCGATCAGCAGGGTCGAGCCCGCCTCGATGGCGATGCCGCGCAAGCCCGCCGCCGCCGCCGCCTCGACCGTCGACGGCCCGATCGCGGGCAGGTCGGCACGGCGCTCCTGCCCCGGCTTCGCCGTCTTGACCAGCACGCCGCCCGGACCGGATCGCTTCAGCAGGCGGCAGCGCGCGAGCAGCGCATCGGTGCCGGCGGCGTCCTCGGTGGCGAGCACAAGGCCGTGCTGCACGACCGCCGCCTGACCGGCATCGCGCACGCCAAGCGCACGCGCGGCCTCAATGCCGATGGCGATGTCGGCGCCAGCCGCTGCGTCCGGACGGAGCGCGCCGAGAGGACCGGCCGGGGCGAGATCGCCGGACAGCAGGCTTTCGACCCCGACGACGCGAAAGCCCTTCTTTTCCAGCATAAGGATCACCGCGCGCAACAGCCCGTCATCGCCAAGCACGCGCCAGCCGATGCCGGCGTAGAATTTGAGGGTTTCCCAATCGGGCAGCAGCGCCCAAGGCGAGGGCCGGCGCACGGCGCCCGCCAATACCAATTCGGTCACGCGGTTCTGACGGAGGATTTTCAATCCGTTGCCCGCCCCGCCGATGCGGATCCAGGCATGCGGCACGCCTTCGATCGTGCGGGTCTCGGTCGCTCCCTTCAGGGCAAGGACGAAGAACGGACGGCTCTGGGCGCGGCAGGCGGCAATGATGCGGCGCGGCAGCTCGCCCCCGCCCGCGACGATGCCGAGCTTAGCTCCCGCCATTGAGCTTGGGCTGGCACAGGCCGCGGATCGATTCCGCGCGCGCGAAATCAAGCACGTCCCGCACCGGCTGCACGGCCGGGAACTTCTTGTCGACCTCGGCGAGGCGCTCGGCGAAGGTACCCGTCTCGTTGCCGAACAGCATCTGGAAGGCGGTGCGCAGCGCCTGGATGTCCTCGCGCGGATAGCCGCCGCGCTGCATGCCCACGATGTTCAGCCCCGACAGCCGGGCGCGGTCGCCAACCACCGAGCCGAACGGAATGACGTCGCGCTCGACGCCGGTGACGCCGCCGACCATGGCATAGCGTCCGACGCGCACGAATTGATGCACCGCCGAAAGGCCGCCGAAGACGGCGTAATCCTCGATGCGGACGTGACCGGCCAGCGTCGCGTTATTGGCCATGATGACATGATTGCCGATGACGCAGTCATGCGCGACGTGAGATCCCACCATGAACAGGCAATCATCGCCGACCCGCGTGACCATGCCGCCGCCCGAGGTGCCGGGGTTCATGGTGACGTGCTCGCGGATGATGTTGCGGCTGCCGATCTCGAGGCGCGATTCCTCGCCCTTGTATTTCAGATCCTGCGGCGCGTGACCGATCGAAGCGAAGGGAAAGATCCGCGTGCCGTCGCCCACCGTGGTACGGCCGCCGATGGCGACATGAGACATGAGCTCGACATTCTCGCCGAGCTCGACCCGTGGCCCCACCACGCAGAGCGGGCCGATTTTGACCGTGGGCGCAATTTTGGCGCCCGGCTCGATCACGGCCGTCGGATGAATCTGGGACATCGGCGACCGCTCAATTATCCATGATCATGGCGGTGAAAGTCGCTTCGGCGCACAGTTTGTCGCCGACCTTCGCTTGGCCGTCGAACTTCCAGACGCTTCCACGGTTGCGCTGCGCGGTCACCGGCACGAATAGCGTCTCGCCCGGCACGACCGGGCGGCGAAAGCGCGCGTTGTCGATGCTCATGAAGTAGACGAGCTTGCCTTCCGCTTCGGGGCCGAGGGTATGGACAACCAGCACGGCCGCGGTCTGCGCCATCGCCTCGATGATGAGCACGCCGGGCATTACCGGCCGCTGCGGGAAATGGCCCTTGAAATAGTATTCATCCGGGCGGACGTGCTTGACGCCGGTGGCGCTTTCGCCGGCGAGCACGTCGGCCACGCGGTCAATCATCAGGAACGGATCACGATGCGGGATCATCTCCATGATCCGCGCCTGATCGATCTCGATCGTTTGCCGTTGCTGAGCCATCACTCTTTCCGCTGTTTCGCCAGCCGCTGCAGCGCCACGACCTGACGCCAGAATTCCTTTACCGGCTGGGCCGGCGAGCCAATCAAGGTCTCGGCGTCGGCGACGTCCCGAATGACGCCGGCCTGCGCGCCGATCTTGGCGCCGCTGCCGATATTGAGATGGCCGGCAAACCCGGCTTGACCGCCGATCATGACAAAATCGCCCAGCCGCGTGCTGCCGGAAATGGCAGCGTTCGCCACGATCACGCATCGGCGCCCGGTCTGCACGTTGTGCCCGATCTGCACGAGATTATCAATCATCGTGCCGGCACCGATAACGGTATCCGGGCCGGCGCCGCGGTCGATCGTCGAATTGGCGCCGACCTCGACATCGTCGCCGATGATGACCCGGCCGAGCTGCGGCACCTTGACGAACCCGGTGCGATCGGGCGCGAAGCCGAAGCCGTCCTGACCGATCCGCGCGCCGGGATAGAGCCGCACGCGCGCCCCGACGATGCAGTGACTCAAACTCGCATTGGCGCCAATGCGGACGTCATCGCCCAGAATGCAGGAATCGCCGATCACGGCGTTGGGCCCAATATGGCAGCGCGCTCCAAGCTCTGCGCGCGCTCCGACAACCACGCCGGCTTCGACGCGGCAGCCGGCGCCGAGCCGCGCCGTGGCATCGATAACGGAAGTCGGATGCACGCCCGGTTCGGGCGGCGGATCGGGATAGAACGCCTGCGCCGCCAGCGCATAGGCGCGATAGGGATCCGGCGTCAACAGCAGCGCCGTGCTCTTGGGCGCCTCCGCGGCCAGATCGGGATGGACGATGCAGGCGCCCGCACGCGTCGCGCGGAAGGCGGGCAGGTATTTGCGGTTGTCGAGAAAGCTCAGATGCTGGGCCTCGGCCTGATCGAGGGGCGCCACGTCACGGAGCACGCGCGTCGCATCGGCGCCCGCGGCGGGCGTCGCGCCGCTGCGGCGGGCGATCTCGCCGAGCGTGAACGGGCCCGTGAGTCTGAAAAACCGGAGATCGGCCATGACTCAGGGCTTCGAGGCGGGCTTGGCGGCGGCGCCGTCATCCTTCGGCAGGCTAACCGTCAGCGACGACAATTTGACGTCGAGGCGCTTGACCACCTCGGCGGTGATGTCGAGGCCATCGACCGAGAACAGCACCGCCGCCCGCGTCAGCACCAGATTGGCCTTCCGCTCCGCGGCGATGTCGGAAATGATCTGCAGCGCGGTGTTTTCCACCGTGGTCATCGCGTCGTTATAACTTTTCTGCAGCGCCTGGCGCTTGCTCTGGACGTTGCGGTCGAGCGCGTCGAAGCGCTGCTGGTAATCGCGCGTCTTGGTGGCGAAAGCCTCGGACGACAACCCCGCGCGCTGACGCTCCAGGTCGTCGCGCATCTTCTGTAGCTCGTTCTCCTGGCTGGAGACCTGCTTCGAATAAGACGTCATCGCCTTGTCGATCTGGCCCTGCACATCCTTGGCGGCCTTGGCATCGCGCAGCACCTGGTTTATATCGGCCACGACGATGACCGCGGGCGGCGTCTGCGCATGCGTTTCCGGCGCCGAAGCCACCATGACGAAGGCCAGGGCGCCGAGCGCCCATTGCAGCGCTCCGCGCCGCATCAGAACTTCGACCCGAATCCGACGCGGAACAGGCTCTTCCGGTCGTAGTTTTGACGGATCACCGGGAAACCGAGATCGAGACGCACCGGGCCGAAGGGTGATTTCCACGACACCCCCGTGCCGACCGATACACGGATTGCGCTGGAGGTCTGGATCGGCGAGCCCGGCTGCGGCTGGATGTCGATGCCGAACAGGCTGCCGAAATCGCTCCAGACGCGGCCGGAAAGGCCCAATTCCGCCGGCAAGCCGAGCGGGAAGCCTTCGGAGATCGAGCCGACGTAATAGGTGTTGCCGCCCAGAGCCTGGGTGGTGTTCTGGTCGCGCGGACCGATGCCACCCGTCGAGAAGCCGCGCAGATTGTCGCCGCCGACATAGTAGCGATCCTCGATCGCGACGGGCTGGCCAAGGCCCTTGATGTAGCCGGTCTCGCCGGTGAGGCTCATCACCCAGTTCTGCGCCCAGGCGTGATAGTAGCCGCCGGAGACCGTGCTGCGGAGGTAGCGCGCGTCGCCGCCGAGGCCGGCGAGATCGTTGCCAAGCTGCGCGAAATATCCCGCCGTCGGATCCGTGGTGCTATCGCGCTTGTCGTAGAGCAACACCTGGCCGATCGAGGAGGTGAGGCGCGAGCCGGCCTGCTGCTGGACATAGATCGAGGCTGGGGCGGTACAGCCGTAAGAGCCGTAGAAAGAGGACGAGGTCGAGGAGTTAGCGACGGTACAGATGTTGAAAATACGATCGTCGCGGAGCGTATATTTGAGGGTCTGGCGCAAGGGTTCGGTGATCTGGTAGCCGGCGCGGACGTCGCCGCCGAGCGTGAATTGGCTGAAGCCGGCGAAGTCCTGGTTGTCGCGCTGGACGACGAAGAGGTCGAAGCCGACGGCCAGGTTGCGATCCTCGAAGTAGGGATCGGTGAAGCTGATATTGCCCTGTTGCGAGCGGAACGACGCCAGCGCATCGACGCGGAAATCATAGCCTTTGCCGAGCAAATTGCGCTCGTGGATGCCCGCGTCGACCAACGGGCCATCGGTCGTCGAGAAGCCGATCCCGAAGGAGAAATCTCCGGTCGATTGCTCTTCCAGCGTGACATTGACCACGGTCTTGTCCGGCGTGCTGCCCGGTACATTGGTGACCGCGACTTTCTTGAAGAATCCCAAATTCTTGAGCTGCTGCTCCGAGCGCTGCAGCTTGGTCGTATTGAAGGCGTCGCCCTCGACGAGCCGCATCTCGCGCCGGATAACGCGGTCGAGCGTTCGCATGTTGCCGTTGATGTCGATGCGCTCGACGTAGACGCGCGGGCCTTCCTTGATGACGTAAGTGACGTCGATGGTCTTGGTCTCCGCGTTCCGATGCACTTGAGGCTGGATGTCGACAAAGGCGAATCCCCGATTGCCCAGCGCGTCGGTCAGAGCGCTGATCGATTTATCGACTTCGTCGGCGTTGTACCAATCGCCTTCGTGCGTCACCAGGATCGCCTTGAGCCCCGCCGGATCGACTTCAGGTAGCTGATTGGTCAGATCAATCTTGCCGAAGCGATAGCGGTCGCCTTCCTCCACCGTGAAAGTGATGAGGAAGCCGTCGCGCGACGGCGTCAGTTCGGCGACCGCCGAGAGCACGCGGAAATCGGCATAGCCTTGGGACAAATAGAATTTGCGCAGCAAATCGCGGTCATAGCTCAGCCGGTCCGGATCGTAGGTGTCGGACGTGCTGAGAAAGCGATACCACCGGGATTCTTTGGTCTCGAGAATTGTCTTGAGCTCGCTTGACGAGAATTTGTGGTTGCCGAGGAAATTGATGCTGCGGACACCGGTGAAGTCGCCCTCGTTGATCTCGAACACCATATCGACCCGGTTCTGCTCGAGCGGGATGACCTTGGGGTCGACCGTGGCGGCGAAGCGACCGCTGCGGCGATAGAGATCGAGGATTCGCGCGACGTCGCTCTGCACCTTTTGGCGGGTGTAGACGGTGCGCGGCTTGAGCTGGATTTCGGTGTTCAGCGTATCGTCGGAGAGCTTCTTGTTGCCTTCGAAGGCGATCCGGTTGATCACCGGGTTCTCGACGACGTGGACGACAAGCGCATCGCCTTCGCGCCGCAGGGTCACGTCGGTGAACAGGCCGGTGGCGAAAAGGCTCTTGAGCGATTTGTCGAGCAGTTCGGGATCGAATTTGTCGCCGGGCCCGACCTGGAGATAGGAGCGCACTGTCTCGGGCTCGACCCGTTGCGCGCCTTCGATACGCACTTCGGCGATCGTGCCGCCGGGCGCGACCTGGTCGGCGGCGGGGGCCGCCCGCGGCGCAGCGGGCGCAAACTGAGCGCCGGCGAAAGGAACCGGCGCCGCACACAAAAGAAGGATGGCGACTGCAAGAGCGCGCGTCGCGCCGGCCAAAATCCGCAATACGTCCCCCTCGTACCGAACCTCTACTCCGCCAACGACGTCAGGTCACGAGACCCTTCAGGAATTCAATCACCCGGAGATGCACAAGGTCGTTCCATGTGGCGAAGACCATGAGCGTCAGAACCAGCGCCAGCCCCACGCGGAAGCCGTATTCCTGCGCACGCTGGCCCAGTGGTTTACCGCGGACGGCCTCGGCGGCATAGAACAGAAGATGACCCCCGTCAAGAATGGGGACCGGAAAGAGATTGATCAAGCCGAGATTGACCGACAGCACCGCCATGAACCAGATCAACGCAACCACGCCGCCCTGCGCCACCTCGCCGGACATCTGCGCGATGCGGAGCGGACCGCCGATCTCGTCGGCCGGACGGGCGCCGATGATCATCTGCCAGACCGCTGTGAGCGTGCCAGTGGTGAGGTTGAGCGTCTCCATTCCGGCACGCCACAGCGCGTCGGCAGGATTGCGGCGGACGTAATCGACGCCGTTCCGCTCGATGCCGAGCAAGCCGAAATTGTGCTGGTTGCCGAAGCGGTCGGTGACGGCGGTGACGCGTGGCGTGACGCTGACGGTGAGTTGCTGGGTGCCGCGCAGCAGGGTCAGCCGCATCGGCGTGCCATCGTCGAGCCGCACTTCCCGCTGAACTTCCTCGAAGCGGTCGATCGGCTTGCCGTCGATCGATTGGATGACGTCGCCGGGTTGGAGGCCGCCCGCCTCGGCGGCGCTGCCCGGCTGGACGCGGCCGATCTCGGCCGGCGTGTAAGGCTGCCCGACCGTGGCGAAGAGCAGCGCCAAGGCGACGATCGCAAAAATGAAATTAGCCGCCGGACCAGCGGTGACGACGGCGACGCGCTGCATCAGCCGCTTGTGGTGAAAGGAGCCGGCGCGCTCCTCCGGCGTCATCTCGGCCAGGTCGTGCGGCGAAGCACGCGACGCCGGATCGGCGTCGCCGAACATCTTGACGTAGCCGCCCAGCGGGATGGCGCTGAACTTCCAGCGCGTGCCGACCTTGTCGTTCCAGCCGAAGATTTCCGGCCCGAAACCGATCGAAAAGACCTCGATCCGCACGCCGTTCCAGCGCGCGACCAGGTAGTGGCCGAGCTCATGAACGAAGACCAGAACGGTGAGAACGACAAGAAACGGCACGATATAACCGAGGCCGCCGGTGAAGATGCTCATGAAACAAGAACCTGTCTAAAGACCGAATCGGCGTAGCTTAGCAAAAATTGGCGGATTACAGCCCTTAAAAGAACGTCATTGAGAAATACCCTCAGGGAATCGGAGCCATCTGCCACAGGAGCGGCGATTCGCCCCAGGCGAGGGTCAGCAGCCCCAGGGCGAGGGCCGCCGCCAACAGGCTATCGAGCCGGTCGAGCAACCCACCATGGCCCGGGATCAGCCCACCCGAATCCTTGACGCCAAAACGGCGCTTGGCCAGCGATTCGACAAGATCGCCTATTTGCGCGGCCAGGCCAAGGAAGAGACTTACCCCGACGATTCCAAGTATCGGCCGGCCGAGCAGTGCCGCCGTTACCGCACCGACCGCCGCCGCCGCCACGAGGCCGCCGCCGAAGCCGGCCCAGGTCTTGTTGGGCGAGAGCGTCGGCGCCAGTTTCGGGCCGCCCAGGGCGCGCCCGGCGGCGTAGGCGCCGATATCCGAGCCCCAGACCAGCGCCAGGAGCCAGAGCGCCACGATACGGCCGCCGCCCTGCCCGGCAATGCCCAAGAAGGCGGCACAGGCGCCGGCAAGCCACAACGTTCCGGACGCGGCCCAGAGCGGCGCGCGGCCGCCGCCGAAACGCGCTTCGGCCAGCACGATGAAGGCCCCGAGCAGCGTCACCGCCGCGGCCGCGAAACCCGCGCCGAAGGCGCTGGCGAGCGCCGCCAGCGCCGGGGTCGCCACCATGGCGGCGCGACGCAGCCGCGAGCTCTCGGAATCGGCGAGCCGCGCCCACTCAAAGCCCATGCCGCCGGCGGCGGCGATCACCAGCACCGGAAGAAGCGGCCAGGGCGGCCACAGCCAGACGGCAAGCAATACCACCGGCCCGAGGACCAGCGCCGAGATGATGCGGAGCTGAAGATTGTTCGCGCTAGCGCGAGCCAATGGAGGCGCCGTAGCGGCGTTCGCGGCCGTGGAACTCGCGCAGCGCCTGTTCGAGATCGCCTTTGGCGAAATCGGGCCACAGCGTTTCGGTGAAGACCAGTTCGGTATAGGCGCTTTGCCAGAGCAGAAAATTGCTGATCCGCTGCTCGCCGCTGGTGCGGATGAGAAGATCGGGATCGGGGATCTCGGTGGTCAGCAAATGACGCGCGACGCAATCCTCGTCGACCTGGTCGGGTGCCAGGGTCCCCGCCTTAACCGCCTCCGCGATGCGGCGCGCGGCACGCGCGATCTCGGCCCGGCCGCCATAGCTGAGCGCGATTGACAAGTTGAGCTGCTCGTTGTCGCGCGTCAAATTCTCGGCGTTGTCGATGAGGTTGACGATGTCGCCCGCCAGCTTCTCCCGCTCGCCGATGACCCGCACGCGTACGCCCTGCTTGTGCAGCTCGGCGATCTCGCCGCGCAGGTAATGGCGCAGCAGGCCCATGAGATCGTCGATCTCGCCGGCCGGCCGCTTCCAATTCTCGGAGGAAAACCCGAAGAGAGTGAGATAGCGGATGCCGAGCTCGGCCGAGGCCATGACGGCGCGCCGCACCGCCTCGGCGCCGTTCTTGTGACCGGCGATGCGCGGCAGGCCCCGCTTCTTCGCCCAGCGCCCATTGCCGTCCATGATGATGGCGACATGGGCGGGCGGCGGCGGCAAATCATTCAGGGGCGCTGGCATCAGACTTGAAGGATCTCCTTGTCCTTCAGGGCAAGCATCTCGTCGACGCGCTTCACCGTCTCGTCGGTAAGCGCCTGCACGTCCTTGTCGAGCTTGCGGTGCTGGTCCTGCGATAGCTCCTTGTCCTTCTCCTTTTTCTTGAGAAGCTCGAGGCCGTCGCGGCGGACGTTGCGCACCGAGATGCGCGCCTGCTCGGCGTATTTGGCGGTGACACGCGTCAGTTCCTTGCGCCGATCCTCCGAAAGATCGGGCAGCGGCACGCGGATCAGCGCGCCGTCGACCTGCGGGTTGACGCCGAGCCCCGCCTCGCGGATCGCCTTCTCCACCGACTTGACCGCGCCCTTGTCCCAGACCTGGACGGTGACCATGCGCGGCTCGGGCGCGCTCACCGTGCCGACCTGGGTGATCGGCATGTTCTGGCCATAGACCTCGACCATGACGGGATCGAGCATGCTGGCCGAAGCACGTCCGGTGCGGATGCCGGCAAATTCCTTGCGCAGAACCTCGACCGCGCTGCCCATGCGGCGGCGCAGATCGGCAACCAAGGGATCGTCGCTCACGGCTTGGCCTCCTCGATGATGGTGAAGCGGCCCTGCCCGCGCATCACGTCGGCGAAGGCGCCGTTCTGGTGGATCGAGAACACCAGGATGGGAATGTGGCTCTCGCGCGCCAGCGAGATCGCCGTCGCGTCCATTACCTGTAGGTCGCGCGACAGCACTTCGAGATAGGACAGCCGGTCATAACGCGTGGCCTTTGGGTCGTTCTTCGGGTCGGCGCTGTAGACCCCGTCTACTTTGGTCGCCTTCAAAAGAGCCTGGCACTCGGTCTCGGAGGCGCGCAGCGCCGCCGCTGTGTCAGTGGTGAAGAACGGATTGCCGGTGCCGGCGGCGAAGATGACGACGCGGCCTTTCTCCATGTGGCGGATGGCGCGCCGCCTTATATAGGGTTCGCAGACCGACTGCATGCTGATCGCAGATTGCACCCGCGTCGGCACGCCCTGGCGCTCGAGCGCGCTCTGCACCGCGAGCGAATTGATGATCGTGGCGAGCATGCCCATGTAGTCGCCGGTGGCGCGGTCCATGCCGGCGGCGGTCCCGGCGATGCCGCGGAAGATGTTGCCGCCGCCAATGACCAGCGCGATCTGGACGCCGAGCTCGTGCACCGTTTTGATCTCGCCGGCGAGCCGGGCGACGATCTTGGGATCGAGGCCGTAGCTCTGCTCCCCCATCAGCGCCTCGCCCGATAATTTGAGCATGACGCGATTGAAGCGAATCGCGGCGGCAGGGCTTCGAGCGAGGGCGGGATCCGCTGGCATGGGCTACCTTTCCGGGCGGCGCGGATAATACATCAAGTGCCGCGCCGGGATAAGCCTAGAGCGTCCGGCGAATCCGACGAATCGGCCGGCCGCTCAATGCGGCTTGACGCCGGCGACGGCGGCGACCTCGGCGGCGAAGTCGCTTTCGGCCTTCTCGATTCCCTCGCCCAGGGCAAAGCGGGCGAAACCGGCGAGCTTCAGCGGCGCGCCTGACTCCTTGGCGGCGTCCTCGACAATCCTGGCGACGCGGCTTTCGCCATCGACGACATAGACCTGCTCCAAGAGCACCACGTCCTCATAAAACTTCTTGAGCCGGCCCTCGACCATCTTGTCCAGGATATTGTCGGGCTTGCCCGAGGCCTTGGCCTGCTCGCGCAGCACGCCGCGCTCGCGCTCCAGCGCCATCGCGTCGACCGAGCCGATTTCGAGATAGCGCGGATTGGCCGCGGCGACATGCATAGCGAGGTTGCGGCCGTGCGTTGCCACCTTGTCGCCGGCGGTGGATTCCAGCGCCACCAGGACGCCGATCTTGCCGACGCCCGGCGCCAGCGCCGAATGCATGTAAGAGGCGACAATGCCGGTCGAGACGGTCAGCCGCTTGGCACGGCGCAGGCTCATATTCTCGCCGATGGTGGCGATCATATGGGTGAGCTCGTCGCCGAGATTGCGCGCGGAACCCGGGAACGGCAGCGATTTGAGCTTCTCGATATCGTCGCCATGCGCGAGCGCCAACTCGGCGACGGTGCGGACGAAATTCTGGAAGGTCTCGTTGCGCGCGACGAAATCGGTCTCGGCATTGACCTCGACCAGCGCGCCGGCGGTGCCCTTCACGGCGACTCCGACGAGCCCCTCGCTGGCGACGCGCCCCGCCTTCTTCGCGGCGGCGGCGAGGCCCTTCTTGCGCAGCCAGTCGACCGCGGATTCGAGATCGCCTTGCGTCTCGCCCAGCGCGCGCTTGCAATCCATCATGCCGGCGCCGGTCTTCTCGCGCAGTTCCTTGACCAGCGCGGCGGTGATTTCCGCCATCGTTCTGCTCCTTGCTTCTTATCGAAGCGCCGGTTAGGCGCTGGCGCCCGCGGCCGCGGGCTTCTCAGCCGCCGGCTCCGGCAGCTTCTCGACCGGAGCGGTTTCGCGCGCGCCCGGATCGGCGCCCGCCGCGGCGAGCTCGGCCTGCAATCCGTCAAGCACGGCACCCGAAACGAGCTCGCAATAAAGGTGGACGGCGCGCATCGCATCGTCGTTGCCCGGGATCGGATAGGCGATGCCGTCGGGCGTGGAATTGCTGTCGAGAATGGCGACGACCGGAATCTTGAGCCGGTTCGCCTCCTGCACCGCGATCGCCTCCTTATTGGTGTCGATGACGAAGAGGATGTCGGGCAGGCCGCCCATCTCCTTGATGCCGCCGAGCGCGCGCTCGAGCTTGTCGCGGTCGCGCGACATTTCGAGGATTTCGCGCTTGGTCAGGCCGCTCTCGGCCTCGGCGATCTTCTCGTCAACCTCGCGCAGCCGCTTGATCGAATGCGAGATGGTCTTGAAGTTGGTCAGCATGCCGCCAAGCCAGCGGTGGTTGACGAAATACTGGCCGCAGCGCTTTGCCGCTTCGGCGATGGGCTCCTGCGCCTGGCGCTTGGTGCCGACAAAGAGGATGCGGCCGCCGCCCGCGGCGACGTCACGCAGGGCCTGCAGCGCCCGCTCCAGCAGCGGCATGGTCTCTTCGAGGTTGATGATGTGCACGCCGTTGCGCACGCCGAAGATGAAAGGCGCCATCTTCGGGTTCCAGCGCCGCGTATGGTGGCCGAAATGAACGCCGGCTTCCAAAAGCTGGCGCATGGTGAATTCAGGAATCGCCATCGATGGCACCTTTTCTCCGGTTGGACCGCCGCGGGGCGAGATCATCGGGCGAGCCTAAAGATAAAGGCGCGCCCAACACCGGAACGGCCGCCCCGCAATGCCGGCGGAACAGCCGCAATCCCCGCGTGAGGATTGGTTGAAACGAGGCCTTTAGATAGGGGAAGAGGCAGGAATTGGCAAGTCCTACCGCCTCTTTATAGGCGGCCTCGCGCGACAGTCCCCGGCGCGGGCGGCCTATTGGCCGCCTTTGACCAGGATGTTGTCGCGGACGGCAGTGACACCTTCCACGCCTTGCGCGATCTGGCCGGCCTGATCCTTCTGGGCTCGCGTATCGACGAAGCCGCTCAGCTGCACCGTGCCTTGCATGGTCTCGACATGGATTTCGAAGCCCTTGAGCGATTGCGCCTTGACGATCTCGGCCTTGACCCGTGTGGTGACGTCCGCATCCCCGGCGTATTGGCCGGCGGTCTCGCGCCCCTGCACGGCGGCGCAGGAAACGAGCGGCAGGCCCAGCGCAAGCGCCACGGCGATGGTGGCAAAGCTTGGTACCCGAGGCATCGGCAACTCCCTTATTTTAACCGTCGGACGAACGCACAGCCGGTACGCGCGCGAAGGCGCGCGGGCTCCGGCGCCACCGCGTCGCCGGCGGTCCTTCGGCGATGCGGAGCTTGTGGGCGGCGATCCACGCCTCGGCGTCTGCCGCGGTCGCGAAGCTGGTGATCGTTGTTGGAAAGGTTTCCGGGATCGTCACCTCGACGCCGAACGCGGCTTGATCCTTGAGCGGCACCACGCGAAAGGTCGCCTCGGCATGCGGATGCAGCTTGGTTTCCGTCGGCTTTTTTTGCATCGTTTATCGTGCCATGGCCGTGTGGCGGGAATAGGGCATGCCGCATGCATTCCACGGGATCCTAGGGGGAACCGGCGCTCCCAGCGGCCGTTAGATTTTCAGCGGTTTTGCAGCAAAAAAGGAGCTTAGCGATGAAAAGCAGGAAATGGGCGTTGGCGGTGGCCAGCGCCGTTGGGATCGCGCTCGGCGCGCTCGGTGCGGCAGGGCCGACGTCGGCGCAGGCCTACTACGGTTGCGGCTACGGCTATTACTACGCGCCCGGCTACGGCTGCGTGCCCAGCAGTCCCGGCTATGGATATTTATATGGACCGCCCCCGCCGGCCTATTACGCGCCGCCGGCCTATTACGCGCCGCCGGTCTATGATTTCGGCCTGAGCTTCGGTTTCGGCGGCCGGGGCGGAGATCGCGGACATGACGAGGGCGGCGGGGGCTTCCACCGTCACTGATTGTCGACCCAGCCCGACGCGGTGAATGCTTCGCGCCGCGATTGACGCCATCCCTCGCCGTCGTAGGATAAGCGCGAGCGTCGACGAAAGAGGCCTCCGATGGAGCAGCGCGCGCCGTCCCGCCGTCCCGGGAGATGCCGGGGCCGGGCCCGGCGCGCCGCCTTGCTTGCCGGGTTGGCGGCGGCAACGCTTCTCGTTCTGCCGCTGGTGCCCCGCGCCGCCGAGGAGCTGCGCTATTTCCGCATCGGCACCGCCTCGCCCACCGGCACCTATTTCCAGATCGGCGGCGTGCTCGCCAACATCATCTCCAAGCCGCCGGGCGCGCGCGATTGCGACCGCGGCGGAAGCTGCGGCGTGCCCGGGCTGGTCGCGGTGGCGCAAGCAACCCAAGGTTCGCTCGACAATGCGGTGCTGGTGGCGAACGGCCAGCTCGAATCCGCGCTGGTGCAGAATGACATCGCGCATTGGGCCTTCGACGGCAACCCGCCGGCGGCACCGCCCTGCGCGCGGCGCGAGTTGGCATCCGCCGCGCCGGCGCTGAGCGCGCGCGGCCCGCTCAAGAATTTGCGCGTCATCGCGGCACTGTTCCCCGAGCATCTTCATGTCGTGGCGCGCGCCGAGCTGCGCATCCATCGCCTCGCCGATCTGCGCGGCTTGCGCGTCGGCATGGGCGAGGTCGGGTCGGGCACGCTGGCCGATGCGCGTCTGGTGCTCGCGGCGGTCGGCTTGAGCGAATGCGACGTCAAGGCCGAATATCAGAGTCTGGCCCAGGCCGCCGCGGCGATGGCCGCCGGCAAGCTCGACGCCCTCTTCATCGTCGGCGGCTATCCGGTGCCGGCGCTGATGGATCTCGCCTCGACGACCAAGGTGCAACTGGTGCCGCTGCCGGAGCGTGTCGTCAAACGGCTGCAGAGCCGGTTCTCGTTCTTCATATCCTCGGAGATTCCGCGGGCGACATATCCCGGCATCGACGCCGCGACGCCGTCGGTCAGCCTGACGGCGCTCTGGCTGGTCGGCGCGCAGGTGCCGGACGATTTGGTCTACGCCCTCACCGGCGCGCTCTGGCAGGAGGCGACGCGGCGGCTGCTCGACGGCGGCCATCCCGCGGGCCGGCGTATCCTGCTGACCACTGCCCTCGCCGGCATGAGCGACGTGCCGCTCCACCCCGGCGCCGCGCGCTGGTACCGCGAGGCCGGCAAACTCCCGAAGGATAAAAGCCGCTAGGGTCGCTGACCCGCGCGCGCAAACGCGAAACGCGAAACGCGAAACGCGCCGGCTATTCGCCGGCGCGCCGCGCATGCCATGAAATCGAAATTCGCTCGGATGGCCCGGGCGAAGGCTCAGTTGCTGTTGGTACAGCCCGACGATGTATTCGGGCCGTCTCCGGCGTAGGACGGACCAACCGTCACCGACAGGAGCGTAACGGCCGACGCGGTGAGAATGCCCACCGCGAGCAGCATTGCGTATAACCGTTTGGTCGACATGGTCTCCCCTCCAAAGGCTTGCGTAGGATAGCGACGGCAGATACGGAATAAGGCCGCCTTGGTACCATAGGGGGCCACATCGGTCCACATCCCCCGCCGATTGGATAGTCGAGGCCTACTGTTCCCCTCCTGGCCCCTCACGGAAATCGACCCGCGATGCTCAAGCTCAGCCAATTCGAGTATTCGCCCAATTTCCAATCGCTGAGCGCATTCCGGGTTCTGTTCGCGCTCTATCTGCTGGCGCAGTTCGCGGGCGCATTGCCGTTCTACGACGATTTCTATGCCGCCTTGGGCATCATGCCGCTCCAAACGCTGGCTTTCGACACCAGCATCGCCGGCGTTGGCAGCCTGATGCCCCTGCTCCGGCTGGTGGACAGCACGGGCCTTTCGGCGATCGTCCCGGTCGCCTATCCGTTGAGCCTGGTCGCGCTCGCCATCGGCTTTCGCACGCGTTGGGCCTGCGCCATCGCCCTCGTCCTCGACGGCTACCTCTTCTGGCGGAATCCCTATCTCGTCTCGGGCGCCGAGATTCTCGCGCGCCTGCTGTTGCTCTGGTCTCTGTTCCTGCCGATCAACCGGTACTGGAGCGTCGATGCCGCGCTCGACAAGCAGCCGCGCCGCCGCCCCTGGCCCGCGCTGCCCTTCATCGCTCTGCGCCTGCAGATCGCCTCGCTCTATTTCTTCTCGGCGCTGTTCAAGCTCGAGGGCGCGCCGTGGCGGCAGGGCTACGCGCTTGCCTGGACGCTGCCTGACAATCTTTACGCCGGCACGCCGCTTGGATTGCTCCTCGCCGACCGCGCGCCGGGCCTGCTTAGCGCCACCGGCTACCTTGTGGTCGCGTTCCAGCTCGCCTTTTCCTACCTGATCTACAGCCCGTGGCGGAATGAGCTGACCCGCGCCATCGCCATCGTCGGGTCGGTGGCGATGCATGTCTCGTTCATCGTTTTTCTCAAGATCGGCGGCTTTCCTTATCTGTGCCTCATCATGCTGCTGCTGCTGGTGCCGGACCGCTGGTTCGACCGGCTGCTGCATCGCCGGCGCGAGCGGCTGGGCCGCATCAAGATTTATTACGAGCCCGATTGCGGCTTCTGCGAGAAGGTCTCGCTGCTGCTGCGCGAATTCCTGCTGTCGCCGACGGTGGCCGTGCTGCCGGCTTCGGCCGATCCGGCGGCGTTCCGCTTGCTGACGGAGCACGGCTCCTGGGTCGTGATCGACCCCGAGGGCAAGCCGCGCCTGAAATGGCGCGCCGTGGCGTATGTGCTGCGGCAGAACCCGCTGCTCGCGCCGCTCGGATATATCTCCGACCTTCCCGCTTTGCGCCGACCGATGGCGCAACTTTACGATTTCATCGGCGAGCGTCGTCGGACGCTCGGCGCCGTGACGCGCCGCGTGCTGCCCTTCCGCAGCGACCGCCCGCCCGGGCGCCATGCACTCGCGCTCAACGGCATCCTGGCGGCGCTGGCGCTGCTGTGCAACGTGATCAGCCTCGACCAATGGGCGATCGACCGGCCGCGCCAGGAGATCCATTCCGCGGCGTATCGCGGCGTGCGGAGCGGCATCGACGAGTTTTTCGCGGTGCTGCAAATTCGCCAGGCTTGGGCGCTCTTCGCGCCGGTGCCGACGCATTGGCAGTGGACGTACCGCTTCCGCGCCGCGCGCCGCGACAGCGACGCGGCGATCGCCGTCGACTGGCCGTTTGCGGCCGCGAACGCCGACGGCGCCGTGCAATTCAACCGCCTCTATTGGCGCCAGTATTTCAGCCGCTTCGACCAGTTCTCGGATGCCGACTGGGCGGCGCTCGACGACTATTTGTGCCGCGTCGCCGGAAGGCGCGCGGCGCCGATCGCCGCGGTCGAGGTCTCGATCTCGCGCCGGCCGGTCCCCAGCCCGGTGCCGGGCGGATCCGAATTCACCGTGCACCGGCGGCTTGCCTGCGGCGGTGCTTCGAGCTAGGCCGGATTGCGGTGCCGACGACCGCTTCCTATACTCCGCCCGACCTCCTCACAGGGCCATGGAGACGCCGTGAATCCCGATCGCGGTTTGTGCCGATTGTCTTTCGCCCTGTTGGCCAGCGCCCTTGCCCTCGCGCCGGTGGGCGGCGCCGGCGCGGCCGAAAACTCGGACAAGCCCATTCTGCGCATCGAGACCGGCGCGCATACCGGCATGGTGCTGGGCTTCTCCGTCGCGCCGGGCGGCGCACAGCTCGCCACCGCCTCCTATGACGCGACGGTGCGCCTGTGGTCGCTGCCGAAGCTCGAGCTCCAGCGAACGATCCATTTGCCGATCGGCGAGGGCACCGAGGGCGAGGCCTATTCGGTGGCCTTCTCGCCCGACGGCAAGCGGCTGGTGACCTCGGGCTGGACCGGGCCATGGGGCGGCGAGGACGGCCCGTGGTGCTTCTATGTCATCGACGCGGCGACCGGCGACATCACCCGCACGGTTTGCGACCTGCCGCAGCGCGTCTTCCAGATCGGCTTCTCGCCCGACGGCAAGTATATCGTCGCTGTGATGAAAGCCGGCGTCCGCAAAAAAGAGGGCCAGGGCTTGCGCGTCTATCGCGCCGCGGATTATTCGCTTTATCGCGAGGACAGGGATTACGGCGATACCGCGGTCGCCTTCGATTTCGATCCGAAAACCGGCCGGCTGGCGACCACGGCCCTCGATGGCAAGCTGCGCCTCTACGACAAGGATTTCCATCTGCTCAAGGCGCAGCCGGTGCCCGAGGGCCGCAAGCCGCATGGCGTTGCGTTCTCGCCCGACGGCAGCCGGATCGCCGTCGGCTATGCCGAGCCGGAAGGCGACCAGCCGCTCTGGCCGCCGGCGGTGGATTTGTTCTCGGCCGCGGACCTTGCCGTGCTCGAGCGGCCTGATCTGCGCGGCGTCGCCAACGGCGCATTATGGCGGGTCGCATGGTCGGCGGACGGCAAGTATCTCTACGCCGCCGGCACCTGGCAGAAGGGCGAGCGCTTCGCCCTCCGGCGCTGGGACGACGGCGGCAAGGGCCGGCCCTCCGACATCACGCCCGCGGTCAACCGCATCATGCGCGTCGAGCGCGCGCCGCAGGGCATCCTGTTCAGCGCGGTCTCCGGCGGTATCGGGCTGATCGGCCCGGACAACAAGATGATCGCCGAGCGGCCCGCCGCGATCGCCGATTATTCCGATATCGGCGATGCGCTCGCGGTCTCGGCGGATGGCCGCTCGGTGCAGTTCGCCTTCGAGCCGTCGGGCCGCCGCCTCGCGCATTTCTCGCTGGCGACGCGGCTCCTCGAGGCGGGCCCGAGCCCGGATGCCGCGCGCATGAGCCATCCGATCGGCGAAATGCCCGGGCTCGACGTACGCGACTACATCTGGGGCTACAAGCCGACCCTCAACGGCCAGCCGCTCAAGCTGCGCGTCCACGATGCGGCGATCTCGATGACCATCATGGCCGAGGGCAAGGGCCTGCTGATCGGCACGAGCTGGCAGCTCATCCGCTACGATGCAAAGGGCAAAATCGTCTGGGCGCATGACGTCTTCGGCAACGTGCGCGGCGTGGTGGCGACGCCCGACAACCGCATTGCCGTCGCGGCGCTCGGCGACGGCACGCTGCGCTGGTACGCCCTCGATACCGGTCACGAGCTCGTCGCTTTTTTTCCGCACGCCGACGGCCAGCGCTGGGTGGCCTGGACGCCCGCCGGCTATTACATGGCCTCGGTGGACGGCGATTCCCTGGTCGGCTGGCAGGTCAATCGCGGCCACGACCGCGCCGGCGATTTCTTCCCGGTCGGCCGCTTCGGGGACCAGTATCTGCGGCCGGACATCGTCGCCAAGACGCTGGCGCTGCTCGACGAAGGAAAAGGCATTCGCGCGGCGGCCAACGACGGCGGGCGCGCGCCGGCGACGCAAAGCGTGGCGCAGATGCTGCCGCCGGTGATCGAATTCCTGGCGCCGCAGAATTCGGCCGCGATCAAGAATATCCAGCTCCGCATCCGCTACCGGTTGCGGGCGCCGTCGGGCAAGCCGATCAAGCAGCTTTGGGCGCGCAGCGACGCGCATCTGCTCGGGCCGTTCCCGCCGCCGGCGCTCGACGCCTACGGCGAAGCGACCGGCGAGCTCGATCTTCTCGTGCCGCAGCGCGACAGCGATCTGCTGCTTTACGCGGACAACGAATTCGGCACCAGCGAGCCCGCCAAGCTCGAATTGAAATGGCAGGGACCGCGCGCCGGGACGCCGGAGCAGCAGCACAAGGTCTATGTCCTGGCGATCGGCGTCAGCCAATACGTTAATGCCGACGTGCCGAAGCTGCAATTCGCCGACAAGGACGCGCATGATTTCGTCGACGCCCTAACCCGCCAGATCGGCAAGGCCTATACCGCCGTGGTCCCCCGGATACTGACCAACGGCGACGCGACGCGGGCGAAGATTCGCGAGGATTTCGCCTGGCTCGATCAGCAGGTCGGGCCCGACGACATCGGCATCTTGTTTTTGGCCGGCCACGGCTTCGACGCGCGCGACGGCACTTATTACTATCTGCCGCAGGAAGGCGACGTCGACCATTTGGCCGGCACCAGCGTGCCTTACGACGAGATACTCAAGACGTTGAAGAGGATCGCGGGGTATTCGATGCTGTTCATCGACACCTGTCACGCCGCGCATGTCGTCGGCCATGACGGGCAAATGTCGATGGACGTCGACAGCATGGTCAATCGCCTGAACAAGCTGCCCAAAGGCATCTTCGTCTACGCGTCGTCGGGCGGCGAAGAGGAATCCGCCGAAACCGAGATCTGGCGCAACGGCGCCTTCACCAAGGTTGTCGTCGAGGGCCTCGACGGCGAAGCGCGCTACCGCAACCGCGACTACGTCAGCACGACGATGCTCGAACTCTACGTCAAGGACACGGTGCCCGACATTACCGGCGGGTTCCAGAAGGCGACGGCGAGCATGCCGATCGGCGTGGCGGATGTCATGCTGGCGCGGACCGCCAAGTAAATCCGACGCCGAAATATCGGCTCTCGGCCGGGCTTTTCGAGAGACCCCCCCCCCCCGATTTTTCGCGACGCGCCCCTGTGCGTAGGCGTACAATCCAGGTGCCGGGGAAGGCCGGTTTCTGTACATGATGGATGGCCATGCCGCTTAGGAACGCGGAAAACCGTCGCAAGCTGGAAACGGCAATCGTGGATACGGTCCGCGAACCTCTCGTCGTGCTCGACGACAAGTTGAACGTGCTTATCGCCAGCCGGTCCTTCTACAGCACCTTCAAAGTGAGCCAGGAGGATACGGAAGGCCGCCCGCTCCATGAGCTGGGCAACGGCCAGTGGAATATTCCGGCGCTGCGCAAGCTTCTCGACAACGTGATCCCGCAGCACGCCAACATCGAGGAACACGAGGTCGAGCACGAGTTTCCGTCAATCGGCCGCCGCATCATGCGGCTGAACGCACGAAAGGTATTTTACGAGGGCAACAACAGCACGAGCCTGCTGCTGGCGATCGAGGACGTGACCGACCGCCGCGGCCTGGAGCGCGACAAGGACGCGCTGATGAAGCAGAAGGATCTGCTGCTTCAGGAGATGCATCATCGGGTCAACAACAGCCTGCAAATCATCGCCAGCATCCTCCTGCTGAAGGCGCAGACCGTCCAGTCGGAGGAAACACGCCAGCACCTGCGGGATGCGCATGAACGGGTGGTGGCGGTCGCGACCGTGCAGCAGCAATTGCAACCGGCGACGTTCGGGGCGCCGATCGGGGCGAAAACGTATCTGACGCGGCTCTGCGAGAGCCTGGCCGCATCGATGATCCAAAAAGACCAGCCGATCGCTCTCACGACCGAGATCGACGACGGCACCATGACCTCCGAGCAGGCCGTCAGCATCGGACTGATCACCACCGAGCTCGTCATCAATGCGTTGAAGCACGCGTTTCCCAACGGCGCCAAGGGAACGATCGTCGTGCGCTACGAGGTGAGCGAGGAAGCCTGGCGCCTGTCGGTCGCGGATGACGGGATCGGAATGAGCGGCTCCCTGGCCGAGGGGCCCGTGAAGAGCGGCCTCGGCACGAGCATTGTCGATGCGCTGACGCGGCAGTTGAGGGGCCGCGTCATAACAGCCCCAGGCTCGCCCGGAACAACGGTTTCGGTGACCGGCCCGCCGGCGGCGTGACGTTCAGTCCGCGGCGGTGCCCGTCAGGGCGCGTTGAATGGCGTTGGCGAGCTCGGCTTCGCGAAACGGCTTTCCGATCACCACCGCACCCGGCCGACGCGCCTGAATGCTTGCCGGCGGGTCGCCGCTGACGAAGATATGCGGCACCTTTCCGGTGCGTTGTATTTCGTCAACCGCGGCCTCGCCGCTTCCGTGGTTCAACCGCCCATCGACGATCATCAAATCCGGCTTGTGGCGGATGGCGGCGGCCACCGCATCCGCCTCGGTGGCCGCGATGGCGCAAACCGCATGCCCCATCCCCGCCAGCAGATTCTCGAACAGCATGGCGATCATGACGTCGTCCTCGATGATGAGGACACGAGACGCTTTCATTGAAGCATCCGCGACGGAGGCCTGTTTGCGTGGCGGTGGAGCATCCGAGCGCGAGAATCCCACTTTTCCTCACGCCAAGCAAGGCCGGTTGAGTGCAGCGAAAACCGCCGGTCACTCGACGGGTTGGAATCCCTTTGCCGCGAACGCGGCACGGGCGCCGGGCGATCGAAGAAAAGCGAGATAAGCAGCGGCCGCCGGATTGTTCGACGACGCGACGATTGCCGCCGGATAGACGATCGTCGGATAGCTGCCGGCGGGAAAGGTGTCGACTACCCGGACGGCCGGCTCGACCGCGGCGTCGGTGCGGTAGACGATGCCGAACGGCGTTTCGCCGCGCGCCACCAAAAGCAAGGTGGCGCGAACGTTCTCGGCCGGCGCGAGACGGCTCGCCACCGCATCCCAGACGCCCAGGCCGGTCAGCGCGGCCTTCGCGTATTTTCCGGCCGGGACGGCATCGGGATCGGCAACCGCCAGCCGGCCATCGGCGCCGAGCGCCGCGGCGAGCGCGAAACGCGGCGCGATCCTGATGTCGGATTTCGAGTCTTTCGGCGCGATCAGCACGAGCGTGTTGCCCGCGAGGTTGAAGCGCGTTTCCGGCCGGATCAGCTTGCGCTGCGCGAGATAATCCATCCAATCGAGATCGGCGGAGATGAAAATATCGGCCGGCGCGCCCGCCTCGATCTGCTTCGCCAGGGTCGAGCTCGCGGCATAGGATTCCCGGGTTCCGGCGCCGCCCGATTGCCGATACAGCATATCCGCATCGTCGAGCGCATTCTTGAGGCTCGCGGCGGCGAACACCACCAGATCGGGCTGGCCGGCGGTTTGCGCCCGAGCGGGCAGAATCGTCGCGCCGAGCGCCGCAGCGAGAGCCGCGAAAATCGTGATACGCCGAAAATGCATGGATTCCTCCACGGCTCACGCCTTCTTCAGCGTGAACACCAGCACGCCGCCCTTCTCTTCGCGGCAGTCGAGCAGATGGGCGCCGGTGGTCTTGCAGAAATGCTCGAAATCCTTCACCGCGCCGGGATCGGTGGCGAGAACGCGCAGCACGCCGCCGGACGGCAAGTCCTTCATCGCCTTGCGCGCCTTCAAGACCGGCAGCGGGCATTTGAGGCCCTTGGCGTCAAGTGTGGCGATGGGCGGAGGCGTCTCGGTCATGGCGGCAGCTTTCAGGTGAAGCGGTTGTCGGGCGGGAAGCCGCGCGGCGCGATGCGGCCCGATCCCGCGCGCTGGCCGATCCAGGGGCGAAGGTCGGTCTCGGTGCGCGTGCGGTCGCCGGCGCGCCAGGACAGGCCCTCCGATTTCTTCAGGCTACGCGCATCCGACAGGCCGCCGTCGTGATAGCGCTGCAGGATGACGCCGCGGCCGGCGTTGAGCTCCGGCACCTCGGACAGCGGGATGAGCAGCAGCTTGCGGTTCTCGCCGACAATCGCGATCGTGTCGCCCGCCACGAGCGAAGCGACGCGCGCGGCGGCGCCCTTGCCCGGCCGCATCACCTGCTTGCCGTTGCGCGTCTGGGCCAGCACCTCGTCCGCCGGCACGATGAAGCCGCGGCCGTCGGTGGCGGCGACCAGGATCTTGCTGCCGGGCTGATAGGCCAGGACCGAGGCGACGTCGAACTCGTTCGGCAGATCGACCATCAGCCGGATCGGCTCGCCATTGCCGCGCCCGCCGGGCAGCTTGTCGATGCCGAGCGTGTAGAAGCGGCCATTGGTGGCGAAGACGAGAAGCTTGTCGGTAGTCTGCGCCTCGATGGCGAAGCGCCCCTCGTCGCCGTCCTTGTATTTTATGTCGTCGAGCTTGATGGCATGGCCCTTGGCGGCGCGCACCCAGCCCTTGGCCGAGACCAGGACGGTGACCGGCTCGCGTTCGACCAGCGCCTCTAGCGGCACCTCGATTTCGGCCGGCGGCGGCCCGATCTCGGTGCGGCGCTTGCCGAGCAGCGTCGCCGGGCCGAATTCCTTGCGCAGGGCGGCAAGCTCGTCGCCGATGCGCTTCCACTGGCGGGTTTCCTCGGCGAGCAGGCCCGCCAACTCCTTGTCCTCGGCGGAGAGCGTCTTCAGTTCCTCGCGCAGCGCGATCTCCTCGACCCTGCGCAAGGCGCGCAACCGCATGTCGAGAATGGCGTCGGCCTGATTCGACGACAGGTGCCATTTCTTCATCATCCGCTCTTTGGCGTCGTCGTATTGGCGGATGATGCGGATGACCTCGTCCAGATGGACGTAGACGATGATCAGGCCCTTGAGGATTTCGGCGCGGCGCGAAATCGCCTCGCGGCGGAAGCGGGAGCGGCGCTGCAAGACCTCGCGGCGATGATCGAGGAAGGCCTGCAGCGCCTCCTTCAGATTCATCACGCGCGGCACGCCGTCCTTGTCGAGGACGTTGAGGTTCAGCGGCACGCGCGTTTCGAGCTCGGTCGCGCGGAACAGCGATTCCATCAGCATCTCGGGCGCGACGTTGCGGCTCTTGGGCTCGAGCACCAGCCGCACCTGCTCGGTCGATTCATCGCGCAGATCGGCGAGCAGCGGCAGCTTGCGCTCCTCCAGCAGGGCGGCCATGCGCTCGATGAGGCGCGACTTCTGCACCTGATAGGGAATCTCGGTGACGACGATCTGGAAGGTGCCCTGCCCCAGCTTCTCGGTCGTCCAGCGCGCGCGCAGGCGGAAGCTGCCGCGGCCGGTGGCATAGGCCTGGCGGATGTTCTCCGCCGGCTCGACCAGCACGCCGCCGGTCGGGAAATCGGGGCCGTGCATCAGCTCGAGCAGATCGCCGATGCCGGCGCGCTTGTGCTTCACCAGATGAATCAGCGCGTCGGCCAGCTCGACGATGTTGTGCGGCGGGATGCTGGTCGCCATGCCGACGGCGATGCCGGCCGAGCCGTTCGCCAGCAGATTCGGGAATCGCGCCGGCAGGACGAGCGGCTCGTCGTTCTCGCCGTCATAGGTCGGGCGGAAATCGACCGTGTTCTCGTCGATCCCGGCGAGCAGCGCCTCGGAGACTTCCGTCAGGCGGCTCTCGGTGTAGCGCATCGCCGCCGGGTTATCGCCGTCGATATTGCCGAAATTTCCCTGGCCGTCGACCAGCGGATAGCGCTGCGCGAAATCCTGCGCCAGGCGCACCAGCGCGTCATAGACCGCGACGTCGCCATGCGGATGGAATTTGCCGATGACGTCGCCGACGACGCGCGCGCATTTCTTGTAGCCGGATTTCGGATCGAGCCGCAGCTCCCGCATCGCATAGAGCAGGCGCCGATGCACCGGCTTCAGGCCGTCGCGCACATCCGGCAGCGAGCGCGCCATGATGGTGGAGAGCGCATAGGAGAGATAGCGCTCGCCGAGCGCGTCGGCCAAGGCGACATCACGAATTTCGCCGGCAAGGGCGGTGTTGGATTTCTTCATGCCGAATCGAACCCCGCAGCTAGATATACGCAGTCTTGCGGCGCATTACATCAACGAATCGGGCGCGCGAAGCCGGCAATTTTCGGCCGTGCGGCTGCAAGACGCGGCGGTCGAGAAAGAAGCCGGTGAGCTTCAATCCGTCGACGATATCGGCGGCGGCGGCTTTTCCCTCTGAGTCCAGCAGGAAGGCGGGCAGCGGCAGCAGCCGCTCGCGATAGGGCGCTGCCGCTTCCCGCGAGACCGCATGGCCCGATTTGGGCGACACATATCCCAGATTCTCGGGCGTGCCGGTCGCCGCGCAGCGCGAAAGATCGAGGCCATAGCCGAGCTCGGCAAGAAGATCGAGCTCCCAGCGGATATAGAGCGCGGCGAAAGGGCCGTCGGCGTCGAGCGCATCGAGCAATCCGCTCAAGCCCGCATAGGCCCGCGGATGCGGCTCGCGCTCGGGCAGCGTCGCCGAAGCCATGGCGGCGGCGGCGGAAAGACAGGCCAGGCGCGCGCGGTCGTCCATGAAGCGCGCCGCGTGCCCGCGCAGCAATTCGCCTTGCATCGTGCCGAGATGTTCCGACAGCCGCGCCGACCAGGTCAGCGTCAATCGGTTGCCGGTTTGATAGAGCATGCGAATCCGCGGCCCCTGGCCGCCGCGCACCAGGCCCGCATGGTGGCCGTGCGCGCTGGTCAGCGCATGGACCAGCAAGCCGCGCTCGCCATGCCGCCGCGCGGCGAGCACGACGCCCTCATCGGTCCAGCGCATCTCAGGACTCGAAATCCAGGCGCATCGCTTCGTAGCGTTCGCGATCGTCTTCCCAGCCCTCGCTCACCTTGACGCGCAGGAAAAGATGAACCCGGCGCTCGAGCAATTTCTCCAGCTCGGCGCGGGCGCGCTCGCCGATACGCTTTACCTGCTGGCCGCCCTTGCCGACCACGATCGCCTTCTGGCTGTCGCGCACGACATGGATGATCTGGGAAATCTTGACGCTGCCGTCGGCGAATTCCTCCCAGCTTTCGGTCTCGACGGTCGAGGCATAGGGCAGCTCCTGGTGCAGCTGCAGGAAGATTTGCTCACGCGTAATCTCGGCGGCGAGCAGGCGCTGCGGTGCGTCGGTCATCTCCTCGGCCGGAAACAGCCAGGGGCCCTCCGGCACCACGCCGGCGAGATAATTCTTCAAATCCTCGACGCCGTCGCCCAGCAGCGCCGACAGCATGAAGATGCGGTCGAAGATGCCCTCGGCGTCAAGCGTCTGGGCCAAGGGCAACAGCGTCTCGCGCTTCACCTTGTCGATCTGGTTGAGCGCCAGCAGCGCCTGTCGCCCGGCCGATTTGAGACCGTCGACGATGCAGCGCGTGTCGGCATCGACGCCGCGCGAGGCATCGACCAGCAGCACGATCCGGTCGGCCTCCTCGGCCCCGCTCCACGCCGCCTTGACCATGGCGCGGTCGAGCCGGCGCTTCGGCGCGAAGATGCCCGGCGTGTCGACGAAGATGAGCTGCGCCGAGCCCACGACCGCGATGCCGAGCAGCCGTGCGCGCGTCGTCTGCACCTTGGGTGTAACAATTGCCAGTTTCGTACCGACGAGCCGGTTGAGCAGCGTCGATTTGCCGGCATTGGGCGCGCCGATCAGCGCGATATGGCCGCAACGCGTCGCGTCGCTCATGCCTTGTCCGCCTCGGCCAGCGCCGCCGCCGCGGCCGCAGCTTCGGCGATGCGCTTCGAGGCGCCAATCGCCTTCGCCTCGGCCAGGCCGTCGACGCTGACGCTGACGGTGAAGCGGCGGCGATGCGGCGGCCCGGTCATCTTGATAAGCTTGTAGAGCGGCAGCTTGAGGCCGCGCGCTTGCGCCCATTCCTGCAGCGCGGTCTTGGGATCGCGCGGCGGCGCGTTGAAATCGGTCAAATGCTCGCCCCAACCGCGCTCGACGAAACGCCGCGCGGCCGCGATGCCGCCGTCGAGATAAAGCGCGCCGATCACCGCTTCGCAGATGTCGCCGAGCACGCTGGGGTTGTGACGCACGCCCGAGGCGGTTTCCCCCGCCGAGGCGGCGAGGAACGTGCCGAGCTTCAGTTTCTTGGCGACCTCGATCAAGGTCTCGCGACGGACGAGATGCACCAACCGCCTGGTCAGCGCGCCTTCGGCCTCGTCGGGAAATCGCCGCCACAGCAGCTCGGCGACGACCAATCCCAGAACGCGGTCGCCCAGGAATTCGAGCCGTTCATAGCCGCGCTTGGCGACGGCGCCGCGCTTCACCGCGCTCGGATGGGTCAGCGCCTCGACAAGCAGGTCCGGATCGGCGAAGGAATGGCCGAGCGCCACGGCGAGCGGCGTTAGCCCCGCATGGGCCGGCCCGGTCTTCAATGAATGGACGAGAACAGCCGGCCGTAACGCACCGTGAACGGCCAGTTCCAGAATTCCCACCAGCGCGCATAGCCGTCGGTCGAGAAGAAGAGGAAGACGGCGTGGCCGACGAGATTTTCGGCCGGCACATAGCCAACGCCGCTGGTCGGATCGCGGCTGTCGGCCGAGTTGTCGCGGTTGTCGCCCATCATGAAATAATGCCCGGGCGGCACGGTGAAGACGGGCGTGTTGTCGAGCGGCAGATCGTCGCCCAATTCGATGACGTCGTGGCGATAGCCGTTCGGCAACGTCTCGACGTATTCGGTGTAGGTCGCGGTGCGCGCGCCCTCTTCGTAGATGAAGGTGTCGATCTTCTCGCGCTTCACCGCCTCGTCGTTGATATAGAGAATGCCGTCCTTCATCTGGATGCGGTCGCCCGGCAGGCCGATGACTCGCTTGATGAAATCGATCGACGGATCGCGCGGCAGCTTGAACACGACGACGTCGCCGCGCTTCGGCTCCGAGAAGAAGATGCGGCCGGGAACCAGCGGCAGGCCGAGCGGCAGCGAATAGCGGCTGTAGCCATAGGAGAATTTCGAAACGAACAGATAATCGCCGACCAGCAGCGTCGGCACCATCGAGGCCGAGGGAATGCTGAACGGCTCGTAGAAGAAGGTGCGGATGAAGAGCGCGATGACGATCGCATAGATGATCGTCTTAAACGTCTCGGCGACGCCGCTCGAGGAACGGGCCGATGTTCTGCCTGCCATCAAGAAGTTCCACTAACACATTGAGATGACCGGCATTTGACAATCGCTGCCGGCGCGTGATCGGGCCCGATCAAGCCAATCAAAAGGCGGGAAGTCAAGCGCGCCGCTCGGCGGCGGCGGTCGATTCGGCGGTGATGACGACAAGTGCCTGGGCCAAGGGCGGCTCATCCGTCAGGGTCACGTCGATCCGGGCGCTCATCCCCGCCGGCGTCATCGATTTGAGCCGCGCGGCCGCCCCGCCGGTCAGCACCAGGGTCGGCCGGCCGCCCGGCAAATTGACCACGCCAAGATCCCGCCAATAGACGCCCCGGCGGAACCCGGTGCCGAGCGCCTTGGAGCAGGCCTCCTTGGCGGCGAAGCGCTTGGCATAGCTGGCGATTCGGTCGGCGCGCGGGTCGGAACGCTGGCGCTCGACGGCGGTAAAGACGCGTTCGAGGAAGCGCTCGCCATAGCGCTGGATGGTGCGCTCGATCCGCCTGATGTCGATGAGATCGCTGCCGAGGCCGAGGATCATCAAGCGCTCCGCGCGCCCTGGCTGTCTGCCCGGGCCTTGTTCATCAACGCGCGCATGCGTTTTACCGCGCTGTCGAGGCCGCTGAAGATCGCCTCGCCCACCAGGAAATGGCCGATGTTGAGCTCGACGATCGTCGGAATGGCGGCGATCGCGCCGACTGTCTCGAAGCCCAGGCCGTGGCCGGCATGGCATTCGAGCCCGAGGCCGTCGGCGAGCGCCGCGGCGGCTTCGATGCGGCGCAGTTCGCGCTCCCGCGCCGTACCCTCCGCGTCGCAATAGGCGCCGGTATGGAGCTCGACAACAGGGGCGCCGATCTCCCGCGCCGCGCGCAGCTGCCGCTCATCGGGATCGATGAACAGCGACGCGCGGATCCCGGCGGATTTGAGCGCGGCGACGAAATCCCTGAGCTGGGCCGGCGCGCCGGCGATGTCGAGCCCGCCTTCGGTGGTGAGCTCCTGCCGCCGCTCGGGCACGAGGCAGGCGGCATGCGGCCGGTGCTTCTGCGCGATGGCCAGCATCGCCTCGGTCGCCGCCATTTCCAGATTGAGCGGCACCGTCAGCTCGCGCGACAGCCGCGCGATGTCGTCGTCGGAGATGTGCCGCCGATCCTCGCGCAGATGGGCGGTGATGCCGTCGGCGCCCGCGGCAACTGCGAGCCTGGCGGCGCGCACCGGGTCGGGATGCCGGCTGCCGCGCGCGTTGCGGATGGTGGCGACGTGGTCGATGTTGACGCCGAGGCGCAGAGGCCGCTTTTCCATCATCGCCCTGTCAGCCCCGCGCGCGCTCGACCGAATTGATCACCGGCGTCGCGCGCAGCGCCGCAATGATATTCGTGAGGTGACGGACGTTCTGCACTTCGATATCGACCAGGATCTCGAAGAAATCGAGCGACCGGTTGGTGATTTTGAGGTTGGTGATGTTGCCGCCACTCTTGCCGATGACAGTGGTCAGGCTGCCGAGGCTGCCCGGCTCGTTGCCGAGCGTGACGCTGATGCGGCCGAGATGGGCGCGATCGGCATCGCCGTCGTCGCTCCAGGCGACGTCGAGCCAGCGCTCCGGCGTTTCGGCAAAGGTATCCAGCGTCTCGCAATCGATGGTGTGGATCGTGACGCCCTTGCCCGTTGTGACGATGCCGACGATGCGGTCGCCGGGCAACGGATGGCAGCAGCCGGCGAAATGCAGCGCCATGCCGGGAATGAGGCCGCGGATCGGCACCGCGTTCTCGGATGCCTTCTTGCCCCTGGCGCGCGGAGTAAGCGCCACCACTTTCGACGATTGCTCGGTCTTAACCGGGAAGATGGCGTGCACGACCTCGCGGCCGGTATGCACGCCCTCGCCGACCGCGACCACGAGATCCTCGCGCGTCGCGCGGTCGAATCGGCGCAGCACTTCGTCCAACGCCTTCTCGG
>Ga0209483_1000580_pt1 | contig 31257 bp, 29 predicted proteins | sample NGEPerA_FD_184508 | JGI IMG/M metagenome (GOLD analysis project Ga0209483, IMG submission 184508) | Arctic peat soil microbial communities from the Barrow Environmental Observatory site, Barrow, Alaska, USA - NGEE PermafrostL2-A... | ecosystem: Environmental > Terrestrial > Soil > Wetlands >... | reverse complement strand
GTGTTCGCAGGGCAGGGCTCAGAACGTCGCTCGCCAATTGCGTCAGGTCTGACGCCAGGCGCAGACAGTCCAAGTCATGCTTTCGCAGGTTGTCCGACATCGACATCGCGCACCGCCTTGAAATACTAATGCGTTATGTTTGCACAGCGTTGCATGGCCTGTCGGTGGCTTACGCCACACAGGAACTCAAAAAGACCGGCTATGCGTACCCAACAACGTGCGGGCTTCCGCAGTGTGCGCCGATCGTTCGTTCAGAACACGGTGAACCTTGTGGTTGGGTCGCAGAGCTACTATCCGTGAGTGCCGCGTGTGCGAGCAGTGCCTCAGCAAGCGTCGGGACAAGGTAACTAAATGACGCCACTATTGCTGCGGTGCATGAGCCCGGTATTTTACATAGCCGACGTGGCCGTTTTGCCAAATGTCCGCTTTGCGCCGCCAAAGACGGTCGTTCCCAATGGGCCGATTTGGATCCATAGCCGAATTGCTTCTGCGCGCTTTAGATACCTTTACTGTTAGTGCTTTTTGATCTCGCCGGCCGGACAGGTGCCAATGATTGGGGCGTAGAGTTAGCCAGCGCTCAGTGTCCCCATCCAATTCTTCGGGCCTGACGGCGGCTTGAAATTTTTCGCATCGAAGAGGTGCACAGGTGTTAGTTCTGCAAAATTCTGCTTTTTTATGCATTAAATCTGAATATGAATGCATGGTTTTGCATAGATTTGCATAGGTTGCTGGGAGTTCCTATCTCCTGCTTTGAAGGAGTGGATCGATGGAAAGCGACCGGAAAATCAAGCTAGGTGCGAAGGCAATTGTGGATGATCTTCATCTTCCAGGTGGGGGCAGAAAAATGCTGTCACGGGTCGTTGCCCGCCACCTCGAATGGTTTGATGCTGCGGAAGCCCGAGGATTGACCTGGTCTGACATGATCAGGCTACTGTCCGCCGCCGGCGCTGTCGGGCAAAATGGAAAGACCCTGCTAGTGGGAACTTTGTCCTCCACGGTTTGGCGCAAGCGCGCTGAAGCGCAGGACGCCGACAGGGATGCGTCGATAACCGACCGAACTCGACTTGGCAGACGGAGGGACTTCAGCAAAATCTCGAAGGATCGACCCGTGAGCACGTCGTCGAAAAAAACGCTCGATCGTAGCGTTGCAACCGGCAAAGTCCGCTCAAGCCGCAAGGTACCCGGCAAGAATCAAGGTGGGTCTATTCGGGCCAACGCCAAGATAAGTGAATCGGCAGAGATCGCACAGGGCCAGACCGCCTCGAAGAAAGATGCCCTCGCCTTCATGAAGCGGGCCGCCGCAATACGACGCCGATAGGAGCATTGAGCGCCCAAACCGAAGTGATTCTGTCGCGGGGTGGTTGGAAGCCGTAGTTCTTCTCGCGGAATTGGAAGGCTTTCCGGCGGGCCTGCTCAAACGAGGTGTAGTGCCGTTAGACGAACGAAACACCTCTCGCACGGGTCCTTCCTCGTTTACGGCTGGAACCGACTCTCTTAGGTTCCGTATTCATTGCTGAGAGATTGCCATGCCTTTCATCGCCCAAACGTATCGGGTCCTCATTGCCTCTCCTTCCGATCTCTCCGAGGAACGGCAAACTGCCACGGCGACCATCAACGAATGGAACGCCCTGCACTCGGCAGCCGAGGGCGTCGTACTTCTGCCTGTTCGATGGGAAACCCACGCCACCCCGACCACCGGCCTGCGACCTCAGGCAGCGCTCAACAATCAGCTTGTCGCGAATGCGGACATATTGGTTGGCATGTTCTGGACCCGTTTAGGCACAAGCACCGGCGTGGCGGACTCCGGGACACTTGAGGAAATCGACCAATTCGTAGCCGCCGGGAAGCCAACGATGCTGTACTTCTCCCGTCGCCCTATCGACCCCAACAAGATCGATATGAAGCAGCACCGGAAGCTTCGTGAGTTCAAGAAGTCGACGCGCGCGACCGCACTGACCGGCGAATTCAACTCGATCGCTACGCTCCGGGACGTACTTCTGCGCAACCTAACCGAGACCACGCGCACCCTGAAGCAACGCCCGCGCCAGGACAAAATCGAGCGGCTCGCACGTCTCACCGAGATCTACGACACGCACCGGAAGAAGAAAATCTCTCCGGAGGAGTTCAAGAAATTCCAAGAAGAAATGCTTGGGCCGCCGAAACGTTCTAAGGCACAAACGACAGATCCCGTCAGGCCGGGCGAGACCGGGCCGAACGGCCATCCAATTGTCTACCTCAAGAACGGCGACAAGGTCGAGATGATACCCAACGACGAGGAGGAAGGCGGCGATCCGTGGCCGATGATACTCAGACGTAACGACAACGACCTGCAGAAGGCCCGTGAGGAATTCTGGGACAAGGTTTGGTGGAACCGTCACCAGAACTGGCTCTATCGCTTATCGACTGGCGAGGACACGCTTACCAAGGCTAAAGAAACTATATTCGAGACCGCCCGGAAGGCAGCAAAACGTATCGAGCGGAAGTACGGCCGAAAGAATCTTGGCTGGGATGACTTCGAATGGGGCATGGTGAATGGCAAACTTTCGGCGCTCAACTGGGTGCTCGGTGACGAATGGGATTTCCTCGACACTTAAGTCAAACAACGGGTCTCCACGTTGAACCGTCTTCCTCTCACAAATTGTTTAGATGGCTAAACCGACACATGGCTCGAAGCGGTTGCGCGCCGGAAATTGAATACAGTTCAAGCACCCGGATAAGTGATAGGATAAGAGCAGCCCATCTGACCAGACGGCCGATTTCATTTGTTTATATGAACCGGGCGAGGCGAATGTAATTCCCAGGCTTTTTGGTCCAGGTAGTGAAATGTGATCCTGATATCCGCGAAATGGTCTAACCACTTTTCGAATTCAGCTTTCCGCTCGAGACCCGGAACAATGCCCGCGACTGTACCGTATGCCCGAGAGAGACCGAGGATTTTCAATAAAAATTCGTCTTTTCGATAAATGTATAGTCTCTCGTCCTTGTAAGGCCCGAAGATTGCTACTGCAACACGTTGCTCTGGGTAAAACGTGGATACGAATAGTAGATCCAGACCCTTCGGGTCATAGCCGCTTGGGATGCCCACCTTAAAAAATGCAGCGCTATCGCGCTCGATGAGAGCCAGGATCAACGGCGCGATCAGCTCTCTCACAGCAATGTCGCCTGCACGACCTCCCGTTATTTTGCCCGATCTCGACCGAGCATCGCTTTCTTTCGCTCTCAGGCTCCTTACCGATCCATGCCCTTGGGCCAGCTCTGACGCCGCTCGATAGGCGGCCTCCTCGTCGTAGGTCGACCAGCGCGCGATAATTTCGATCGACGCTACGGGCGCTCGAGAAAGCGCATGCGCAATTCCGTGACCGAATCGACGGAACCGCGGGTCATTGCGCTCAAGTTGATGGAATCGATCCACAAAGCTCGCAGCTGCAATGAACCTGCGGAGGGTGTCGGCTTTAACGCCATATAGCGCGCCGATATTGTCGAGGTCTTGCGGGCGCCTACCGTGAGGAGATTTTTCGAGTTTAGAGCGCGCGGCCAATGCAACTTCATGCCACCGGGACTCGCCTTCTCGGCTCGATGATGATTTGATAGCTTTTGTCCTCTTCAATGCGACCCGACCAAGTTTACCAGCTCAACTCCGATTATCAGCTTGTACAGCTCGTATAAACCGCGTATTGTATCGTAAATCGGTATACACCCGTTTAATTCCCGAGGATTTGCTCCGAGATGTTACATCCGAGTCGACAGGCACCATCCAGACCATTGCAAACTCTAGCTTGCGATTTGTTGGCTCCCGTTGTATACCGCATCGGTATACGACGAACATCCTAAAAGACGCAAGTGCTAACCGAGCAATCCTCTAGTCCAGGACTAGTCAATGCGTATCGAACGAGACTTCCCAAACACTGATGCTGATGCCGAACAGGCGCGGAATGCGCTGCTGCAAAAGGGCTGGAATGAAACCGTCGCCCTCGTTCCACCCGGCACGGCCACGTCAAGCAAGCGCAACGACGCGACCCGGAGCCCTGAGGCTGAACGGAAGGCAAAGGAACGACTCCACATGCGTGAGCAAGGTTGGAATCAGCACAATGTCATGGCTCCGAACAATGCGCTTGCCCGCGAGTTTCTGAGCGCTGCGGCGCAGCGCATCAAATCGCCGAAGGTTCTGAAAGCGCTTCGAGCGGCTCTCGACGATCCAGATCTGGTGCGGATCGGCAAAAAAGTTCGCAGGCTGCGTGGAGAGAAGGGTGATCAGGTGCGGAAAATGCTCGGTCTCTGATATCCGACCAGCGACGAGGACTTAATTGCTGTCGTCCTTGGACGGGGTCTAACAAAAGCATCTGCAGCGCGCTAATCCCAACCTGGAGAAAGACCATGCCTAACATTGTAACTATCGACGATTCAATCACGGATGCAGTCGACTCGGATTTTGACCCCACTATCGGCCATAGTGACGAGGATTCGATGATCCCGTGCATCGATCTTTTCGCTAACGGCCGAGGATCGATGGAGCTCGTTCATGTCCCGACCACGCAGCCGTTCGCCGTGACGACTGATTACGTCCGTTTCGACGCGCGAGGCCCACGGGAAGCGAGCGAGCTTGCTGAGTCGCTGTGCATCGGCGGAACACTTTACAAGCTCTTTATCGAGGTTGTCGACGCCCTCGAATGTGACCGTGGAATTCTTGCCGCGTGCAACCGCGTGACGGCGCACCTCGATAAGACCACCAAATCCTGATTCCCATACGCTCCGCCGGAATAGGTGTCCTGGATCAGATCAGACGCCTGCCAGTGGCGGGCGACTGTGCGAACGCGTGGAACCAAACTCCATTTGGATAAAAACTCCGAACCTGACTTTTGCACAAACCAGACGTGCAACAAGCGTGCGCCACGAGCAGGCTGAGGTAACGAAATGAACGTTAATAGCGTATTGAGCGCGAAATTGGGTGACACCCTCGTCGGTGTTCGCGCGTTCGCTATGGATATGCCGAAATCCGAGGAAACGATGCGGGGGCTACTTCGTGATCATCCTGACCTCATTGCCTCTTTAAACGACCTAATCGGCCCCGTCCACGTTTTCGCCAACGTCGAGAGCCGCGACCGCGCCTGCCGCCTTTTCAATCCCGGTGTTTTCGAAATGAGACCGGTCAGTGCCGAACAGGCCGAGGCCGTATGCATGGATATTCCTGCAATAGGATTTGCGATCGGCCCGGCAATCCACAGTGCGACATTCGCGGCCGTGGAGAACATGGTGATTGCTGCACAAATGCGCTCGCTCCGTGTGATCGATGAAGTGCGCCATTTCACCATCGAGGTCGATCAAGTTGAATATCACGTCGCTGTTGATCAGCATAATCAAGTCAAGATTAGCGTCGACAATCGTTTGGGCCGTCGCCCAGTGATCGACCTGATTAAAACCCGTCATTGGCTCGCCGCGAAGATCGGCCTTATCTTCGAAACGTCGGAAACGTCTACGCTGGAAGAATAGATGCAATGCCAGCGCCATTTTGATCGCCATTGGCAAGCGAATTGCTTGTGACTCGAGAGACTCGCCTCTATGCCCATTGATCGAAAACAGCTTTGGAAAAGCCAATCGAATGCTCGACGTTTCTTGCAAAGCCAGACAGGCGTTCTGCTCCACGAACTTGGACACCATGCCGCAGCGAACGAACGCAGTCCGGTGGTGGGGCACCTCCTCATAGAGGCGCAGGATAGCGAGACGACGAGCGGAAGATTTGCGTTTTCCGACGAGTATAAGAAGCGGCTCGAGGTGGATCGGTGCGCCTTCATTTCAGCCGCAGGCGCAATGACCGAACTCTACTTCTGCAATCTTACCGCTCCATTTCGCCTCGGGCCCGATATCGTCGCCTTCTGCTCGTTGTTGAAATGGATTGACCCCACGATCACAACGGAAACTCTGATCGGAATCTGGCACGATCGTTATGCAGATCGCATGGGTAAGCTCGCAGAGGTCATCGAGCGGAACTTTGATCGATGTAGACACATATGTGCGACGAATGACTGTCTCATGGACGGCGTCCATGTCATTCCAACCTATCTTCTTGATTCACCGCATCGGCGAAGCGAAGACGAGCGGAATGCCGAATTCAAGGAGACTTCTCCCCTGGCGGCTCGAAGCATGGCCCGCCAGAAGTTCTTGATTGGCCGTTAGCGGGAGTGGCGATTCCGGGCTTAAGCCCTGCCCCTTTCCAGCCTAAACGTGCCGCAAATCTTCATTCCCGAAATTTTCCTCCCGTGGCCGACCCACAATGGGTTCGCGGCAATCAGGTCGCAACCACAATGAGAGGCCACAAGCAATGGACGATGATTTGAACAAGCCGACCAAGATGAAGGAACCGGATTGGCTGCGTAAGGCCCTCGCCAGTACAAGTGGGTTCCCGTTTTTTGTCGCCAACCGCGCGATGCATCCCACCGGCGAGGTAAGGATCCCCAATCATAAGTTGGAGCTCTGGTCGCAGAACTTCGTCGGCGACGCCTTGCTCGTTATCACGACTATCGGGGCCATCGACGAAATCGGCCTGCAACTCGGTGCGAAACGGCAGCCGTTTCTTGATGGTGAAGTTGAGATGGTCGTGCCCGTTGTTGTGGGCCAGCTCGATGAACGAGACTGGGGCGGCCAGCGCGTCGACGGCCCGGAAGAACAAGCTCGTGATGGCCTTCGCGTCGTGGTGGTGTTGGCTACCGAAAGAATCAGGGGCTGCCTCGATCGCGAAGAGAACACGAAGCGTGACCTCAAATATCGGCGTATCCAAATCACCTCCGAGATGGAACCGATGCTGGCAGGGTTATCCCGCGAGAACTGCTTCAACGAGGGGCAAGCCCTTCTGCCTAAATGGTTTCCGGGACAGACGGGAAATGCGGTGATGAAGGCTGCATATCGAGAGTTTGCGAGCGCGCCGCGGCTAACGAGCGTGGCCTGTTTCAGACGGATCAGAAATGGTCAGATGGAGTTGGTCCACACTGCGGGTATCATTTACAAGAAGGCTCTTAGCTTCCTGAGTGCGCAACATGAAATGTCCGCGGAGATGCGCGCTGCTCAGATCGCCGCAGACGCCCTACGGGAACAGACCGCATCGGAGAACGCGTCGCAGTTGCAAGAGACTTCGGACAATGCTTCTAAAACGCAGGGAATCTCAAAACATGTAATGCTCGAATTGGTTCACGCCCGGCACGATTGCCCGACGATTGGTCAGTTCATGGCAGCGGCGATTGAGATGGACATCAATCCAGCTAGATTTTTCGCGAACGTTGCCGCCTACACGGCTGACCTCGCTTGCGGCACGTTGCTAGGACGGGCCGCACGGGGTCACGAAGTCTGGTTCAAACCGATCCACTGCTCGCGATTGCAGTTTTTGATTGGGCAAGCCGACGAGGCCGATCTTGAGCCTGAGCTCGCAAATGAGACGGACAAGGCAGCGCAGCGACTGCGGGATCTCGCGTTGAGAGTGAAAACCCGATCCGGCTGGGACGCTTTTTTTGCCATCTCCAAGGCTTCCAACGCGGCTTTGGTGCTGCTTCCGGTCAGCAAACCTTAGCGAAAATCTTCGTTCCTGAAATTTCTCGATAGAAGAATGAGAGGATCGGACCTGCTAACGCGGGCCCGATCTTTACTCACCCGCAGCAACTGGCCAGCACCAATGCCGTGGAGATATTAAAAATGCTGACGATTATCTGCAAAACCGCTTTTGTTTCGTACGAAACAATCCACAGTCCTGACAAACTCCAGGATGACCCGACGACGCGCGTCTTCACCGCTATGGTCGACGCTTACGCTCATTTCGACAAGGCGCTGTTTGGAGCAACCTTGCCTAAGTGCGTTATTACATGGCAGCGCAAAAGCAAGTCCCACGGATACTTTGCGAGCCACCGTTTTAAGGCTCGCAACAGCGACACTGTAGTCGACGAGATCGCGCTCAACCCCGCCTATTTTTCTGAGCGTACGACGAAGGAGATACTCTCAACGCTGGTCCACGAACAGGCCCATGTTTGGCAGCAGCATCATGGAAAGCCGTCGCGTACAGGTTACCATAACGTCGAGTGGTCGGAAAAGATGGAAAGACTTGGTTTAATCCCGTCATCGACTGGGCGGCCAGGCGGCAAACGAACCGGACAGCGCGTTAGCCACTATATCGCGATCGGGGGCCCATTCGACCGGGCCTGCGATGACTTACTCTCCCAAGGTTATAATATCGAATTCGCGGATCGCGTGACCCCAACCGAGTCCCCGAAGAGGGCAGGCGCCTCCCGAAAAAAGCTCGCTTATTCCTGCAAAGGCTGTAGGGCCAATACCTGGGGTAAGCCGGGATTGAACATCTTCTGCGGCGATTGTCAGATTGCCTTTGTGGCGGCGTAGGAATTCTGGAGAAACCCACACGCGTGGGCCGTTTCTAAGTTCTGCTCGTCGTCGCCGGGTGCTTGCAAAGCTGTGACGGAATAGCCGCCACACAATCCGTGCTTTGCGTGGGGAGCGGCAGCTCAGGCGGACGTTTTCCGGATTGCGAACGTCGCCATCGATTTAGTCATGGCCCCCTCAGCAAAGCTTTGGAAAAATCTCCGTTCCTGAAAGTTTTCGAGCAAGCCGGCCCAAGGTGAAAACCGAAAGCGGGAGCCGCGGCGCGACGCGAGGCGGATCCGCGGCGATTTCGTCTGATCCTGCGCCGTAGGATCGACTTGAACCGGATAATACCGGCGGGGAAATACCAATGAGCATTCGAGCACTTATCCTGGCGATCATGAATTGGGCTATCGCCTGTGGCCGAACCGGACCGTCATTTTGCAATTTTCTGTTTCTGAAATCCGCTTGCAACTCGGCAATCTCGAAGGTACCGCGCAAGAGAACGATCCCGATAACCCCGACGTCTAAACAGTCAAGGATCTACTCGAGATATAAGCTGACTTTGCGGTCCACAGTTTCACCCAAAACCCTCCTCCTCGGACTCAATGAGGGTCGGCGTCGGACCTCCAAGACCACCACCAGAGTAGCAATGTCATGGCAGCTCTGGATGCCAAACGATGTTTCTACGGGTGATGAACGGCGATGCATAAAGCACATCCCAGCCCAGTACACGGATACGCGAAAAAAACGCCGTCTCGAGTCCTATGTGGTGGCCTTACGACGTTTCTCAGGCAAACACCGCGTCCGTAATCTTCCTTCCTGAAATCGAAGACATGAGTTGGGTTTACTAAGTGGACGCCAACCCGGCGGCCCTCTGTCGCCCGGCGCCAACGAGGGAACTTTGATAATGACGAAATCCACCTTGTTATCTTCTGTCGCAACGGCCCCATTGCTCATCGCTGTAGACGGCGACGTCGGTGGCGTCGGTAAATCCACTTGGACGACAATTCTCGCGATGTCGTTCGGGCTCGTCGACAGCGCAATTGACGTTTTTGAGCTCGACGAGCAGGCCAAGCTCGCGAGGTTCTTGGGTGCTGACAACGTAACCAGCCTGCACGGCGCCAAGCTCGATACGGATGCTGACGGCGATCGCGATCTCGCAACCGTGTTTGCGCCTCTCCACCAGGCCATTGTGGAAATGCCACAGAGCAAGCGATCGGCGGTAATCGAAGTTGGAGGAGCATTGACTGGCATGTGGAATACTTTCATCCGCGAAGCCGATCTTGAAGAGGACATTGTCGCACTCGGCCTTCCTATGATTATCTTCCTTGTGTTAGTGGCAGGTGAAGAATCGACCCGTCAGGTCCTGGCACAAATTCGCGAGCTTCGCGAAACTCTGCCGTCGGCAAAGATCGTCATCGTTCGCAATGAACGCGACCGCTGTCCAATTCTCGATGCCAAGGAATTGCCGGCCGATTTGCGCAAAGAATTGGCGCAGACGCTCAAAGTGACCCCTTCTATTCGTATGCCGAAGCTCCGGTTCAAGTCCCGCCGAGTCTACGATAAGTTGGGACTCTCTCCGGCCACGATCATTTCCTGGCACCGCGATTACTACGCTGAAGCGATCGCACGCACCGGCAAGCCATTGCTGGAGGCCAAGCGCTTTGTAAAGGATGTTGCCGCCTGGTCGGAGGTCACGCGGGTTGAGCTTGCGCGCATTCTGCCTTTTCTCGAGGTCACCGATGCCTAGCAAACTCAGCGAATTTTTGAGCGACGTTTCGAGCGCCAAAGCGAAGGGCGATGCGGCCGACGCCGAGGTTGTCTCGAAGCTGAAAGGGTTGTCGCCGGAGGATTTTGCGCGGGTTCCGCGCGACGTTCTCGGCGACCTTTCCAGCGTACAATATGCCGATGTCGTCGGCAGCATCGCCCCGGACGTCAAACTGAATAAACCCAAGGTAAAGGCCGCAGTGGTGAAACGTCAGACATGGGCGTGGCGCGACTACTGGACATGGATTCCGTTGCCCGCCATCGCGGTGGTCGCCAGCCTTACCCTTGGTATGACCATTTTGGCCGCTGCGATCATCACCACTCCGCTGCTTGAGTGGTGGTGCTATTCGAAGCCGTTGTCCCTCCCCGCTTACGTCATCGACTGGCCGCGATGCGCTCGCCTCTCACGCTGGACAGACGGGTGCGTTTATTCCGTGACAAAGAATCTATCTTGGAAGGACGCTGCGGCTTATCTCGATCTTCCTGAGAGCTTTCTACGCCGGCTCAACCACCACATTGCTGATGACCCTATTCCCGCCGGCGCAACTCTTACAGTGTGGCGTGAGCGGTTCTTGCTGCAGGAGCCCCGATAAAATGCTCGCTAACTATGAGAAGCGCTCGACAAAGCGGCCGTCACAACTTGCGTTCGTGGTCGCGTTCGTCGTCGTTGCAACGGCCCTGGTGATACCTCTTACGCTGGAACCGCAGACGATATGGAGCGACGATCATGCATGGCCTATTTCGGCAGCAGCTATCGCAGGCAGCTGGTCTTTGGCTTACGCAAAATTCTTTGAACATTTTCGAGGCGTCGACAATCAAATTATTGTTGCTAGCGGCTCGATCGTCTCATGCCTTGTGGCGACGGTTCAGACCTTGTGGCGTGACGATGTGCTGGCGGCAGTATGCCGCGCTCTGACATGCGCCTTCGCCGCGGGGGGCCCCGCGACTGTGCTCTGCTACCTCATTGCGTTGTCGGTGGAGGTCGTCATCGATACGCGCACACATATCGAGGGAATGCGGCTATTGCGCGGAAAGGAAGGCATTATCCATCTGCGCAATGTCATTGCGAAAGAAAGCGGGGACACAGAACTCGGGATAAAGATAGCGCCCCAGTTCGCGATCTCGAAGCTCCGGGAATTAAGAGGGGTCCTGATTGCCGGCGCGATCGGTAGCGGCAAAACCCGTATTTGCCTCTATATTATCAATCAAGTGCTATCCCTGATGGATCAGGCGCCCGAGCGTCGGATCCGTCTCTTGATCCACGATACCACGGGTGAACTCTCGCAAGGCCTGCCACTTGAGGACGATCAATTTGCGATATTACATGGTGCAAGAGCCGGCGGCTGGGCTTGGGCGCAGGGCCGCGATGTCCTCACAGCATCGGACGCTGAAGCGGTCGGCGATGCGATGGCGCCCAAGACCCACGATGGCGTTTGGGGGTCCGGCGCATCTGTGTTTCTCGCCGCGGCTCAGATCAAATGCCAGCAGGAGTTCGGTACCAACTGGGGCGTTCCCAACTTTTATGATGCTTTGTTGGAAGACCCCATCGTACTCAAACCGATCTACGAAAAGATCTATCCTATCGCCGCTGCGTTGATCGAAATTGACCCGTCCACGGGCGCATTGTCAAAGACGACGGTCAGTTTTTTGCTTACTTTTCGCGCGGCGGTGCTTCGCTATCTGCGACCGTTGGCCGAAAACTGGCGCGATGTTCCAAAGAATAAGCGTTTCTCGTTTATCGAATGGCTTGGGGATAGTAATCCGCATCAACCACTGGTCGTCGTGCTGCAGCGGTCCGGCAAATATCCAGAGCTCTCGGCCGCTTGGATCGGCGCCGTGGTCGACACCATTGCAGGCCACGCCAACGACGAGTCGTTTCCAAACTCGCAAGAGAGGCGCGTTTTTCTGGCACTGGAGGAACTGGCTACATTAGGTAAGCTGCGCAATTTTAGCACACTTTTAGATACTGGTCGGAACAAAGGAATAGGTGTCATTTGCTGTTCAGTTCAAGAAATCGAGCAGCTATCGATTCACTATGGTGAGCTCGAAACGAAGACGATTCTCAAGCGGTTCCGAACGAAAATTATTTGCCAGCAGGTTCTTGACGGCGATACTGACGAGTTCTCTAAATCTTATATCGGTAAGCGAACCGTAATCGACGTCGGCGAAAGCGAATCGACAACAAACGGCAAGGACGGCATCTCGACCACGAATGCAAAAAATGGCCAAAGAATCGAAGTGCCGAGCATTCGCGGCGAACGGCTTGCTCATGATCTCGGCGTCTTCGGCAATCGCGTAAAGGCCATCGTCGCCGGCGTCGAAGATCCTGTGGAGTTGGAGTGGCCGGTGACCATCTGGCCGCGTCGTCGAAGATAGCGGTTGCGCGGTAGTTAGGCTCCCCTCCTCACATACCCGCGGTACCCGTTGGTTGTTAATCTTCCTAGAGCTCGCTAAACTCGATCTCTCGACGCGTGGCCTCGAGAGCGCGATCTCCGTCTCGTGTATTGGTGATATCCGAGCCTCGAACAAACTCCAGCGTTGAAGATTTAACACGCCAGCGCGAGACCTGTCGAACCAAGTGCTCGCGGCGCTCCTCGACGCTGATGTCATCCGCCGATCGCTCGAAACCCTCATCCGCCCTGATAGCGAGATTTAGGGCAACGGAATTTACGACAATAAGCGACCGCCCTTTCGCTCTAGAAAGCGCGACGTAGCAGTCTCTTCGATCAAACGACGATTCAGCGACGATGGTTGCAGTCTGGCTCGTGAGTCCCTGGGATGACCAGATCGTCGTGGCGTAATCCGTCGAAAGACGGACATGCCCATGATCGTCGGTCACCTGCCGCGACGAAAATAGAACGCCGCGCCCATCGATGTCGGCAAGCACATGGGCGTGCCCATCCGCCTCTGCGCGCACCTCGCGGACAATACCGGTCGTTCCATTGATGACGCTTCCGCCACTGAACTCAGAGCGAATTCCGAATCTAATGCGATCGCCCTCAGCCAGCGACAAACGGTAGGCTCGACCCGATGGTGTCGAAGCATTGATGGTGACGTCCTCGCCCTTCAGCACGCCTTCCGCGCGCAGGCGTTTGCGAACCTCGGCATCGAGTGCAAGACGAGTTGCATTTGATTTGCAGATTAGAAGATGCTTATTGTTAGGAGCAGCGGCGCGATGGGAAAACACGTCATCGACTGCCGCTTTGACCGTCGCCGCGGTTCCCGAGGCCTCGAGAATGCAGCCGCGTGCCGCGATCGCCTCAATGGCAGATGCAACATCGCCTTTGGCTAGCTGCTCGACGATCGCGCGCAGTTCCGGATCGCTTTGACGAACGACCTTCGAAATCTCTGCCGCTTCGACCGTTCGGGCGACGAGCTCAATTCCAGAACCCGCTGAAATTGCGATTGTTTGGGAGCGATCGCCTAGGAAAGCGACGCACGCGCCGTTCCGTTCAACTTCGGTGAGAAGAGCATGCATGGACTTCACACCTATTTGTGAACTTTCGTCTACCAGCAACAGCGTCCGCGCGTCGCAAAACTGCCCGCTTCCTCCCCTAGCTAAGGCCAGCCAATAGTCTATTGCTTTGGACTCGATTCCCTCTATCTCGGCTTCGTGCATCCTGGCAGTGCGCCAGGATTGAGCCGTAGAAATAATTCGTAATTGGGACCGAAGAGCAGAAAATAATGGCTTTAAGGTCGTCGTTTTCCCGGTTCCGGCTCTTCCCTCAAGGAAGGATATCGAGGTGCCGTTGACGACATTCAGTGCAGCGGCAATCTGTTCATCCGATAAATTGGCTACCTGACAATGCATCTCAAGCTTGCGCAGATCCACCTTGCGCCATCGCCTTGCGGCAAGGCGGCCTGACATTTCCACGACTTCCCGCTCAAGACGGATCATTTCGGCCGTCGAGAAAATCAATTCGCGGTCGGTCATTCCGATCTGGAGAATCGCACCTGATTTCGTGAGGTTATCGACTTCCCGATCGACCTGCGATGCCTCAACGCCGGTACCGACCAAAGCCGACGCAATTTCGCGGTAGAGGTCATGATGGGTAAAGGTCGCCTCGAATTCGGTGAGACGCGCTGGGATACCTGCCATGCGGGAGGCAATTTCGGAGTCGCGAAATTCTGGCGCGGGCATCTCGAATCCTAAGCGGTTTTCGATGTAGTGCTCGGCGTCTATACCGAGAGCGACGGCTTCGCCGCGCCATCGCGCGAATGCATCCTCTGACGTCGCGACCTTAGCTCGTCGTGTGGCAACCGCGGCTTTTGCGGCGAGCGCCGGCGCCTCAGTCGTGGTCAGGCCTGCTTCACGAAGCTGCTCGACAATTTCGGCTCGGCGGGAACTCCAAGCGTCTCGCAGCCTCCTGTCCGCCCCGCGCTCATGCGCCGGTGGGGTCACCTCGAACGTGCCGTTGCTGCCGATCTCGCCGATGTGAAAGCCGAGTTTTTGCAGCTCGGTCGCAAACGCCAAATGCTGCAGCGCGCCCCAACTTTTGGCACCGTGATAGAGCGGCTGACCGTCGACCGATCTCGTTAGATAACGCAACGGTGTTTTTTCGGTGGAGCGTTTTGAATGAGGCGCGTACTTTGCCTCGTCCGCCGCAAGTGCGAGATCCGAAATTGCGACAAGGTTCGGAATCACCAGATGTGCATGCAATTGCGGCTGTATCGCAACCTTGCCGTCGGCCTGCATCACAGGGCGCGTATCCGGCTGAATAAACACTGCGATGTTCGGCTTGACCCGAACGAACGTTATTCCGTTGGCGCCAAGCCGTGTAAACGAATTGCGGCGAACGTGCTCGGCCACGACCTCCAGTGACTTGGCGAAAGCAAGCTCAATGGCTTCGCGGTCGCGTGGGCTCGCCAGTGCCCACGCCGCTGAGACCGACTTAGACACTCCAACCGAGAGTTCGTACGCAGATACGCGCTTTTTGATGCCGGGGTTGTTCAAAAGCAGGGACTGGCCACTCTCATCCTGGCCTTCGAAAAGCCGCTCGAAATGGCTGGCATCGAGCACTGCGCCAGGTTGGACGCCAAATCTGGGATCCCCTGTAACCCAGTACGCGCTCAGGTTTTTAGCCGCGAGAAAATAGCGCGCGGTTTCCAGTTCCTCAGTAAAGTAAGTTGCAGAAAAGACCTTGTTCGGGCGGGTGACCATGATTGCCTCGGTGAAGAGGCCTTCCAATTACATCCAAACGCACTTAAGATTTCAGGAACGAAGATTGATCCGGCGGATTCGACTAGAGTTCTATCGCGCAGCGTCATACGTACCCCGCTTCCGGTCGCTTAAATTGGGATCGATGGGCAAGCAACCCTTCAATGTTCCTGCAAGAGGAACGCCGCGACTGGCTTGCTAAGCAGACTTCGCGCGCCTCACTGGAGATTTCGACGCTCACGCAATTGGAGCCTCTCACTCTTCACGTTGAGCGTGAACGGTTATTGGGAACACACCTGAAGACGCAATCTCACTTAAGACCTCTGACAATCAAAGCTTCCGAGGCAACGGCTTCGATTGTACACTAGGCTAAACTCCTCTTATTGAGGAAAAGGGCCGCCCGAAGGCGGCCCCGAGCCTCAATCGACTGTCGTAGTACCGCCCTCGTCGGCCTTCGGCTTGCGGATGACGATTTCGCTCCCATTGAGCGGGAGATAGTCGAGCTTCAAGTTGAAGCCCTCGCCGTCGGCGTGCGACCAAACGGCCCCGATCTCGCGCCAGTAGCTCTGCTTGCCGTTTTTGGCAACGGCGTAGACTCGGTGGCTTGGAGTGTTGCTGGTCTTACTCATAGGATGTCCTTTCGATGTGATATGAAGCCATGCAGCTTGCGGCTTCGTGGGCCCCAAAGGCCCGTGCGCAACAGCGGCGCGTTCAAAGGCTGCCCGCCAGGGCACCGCGCAGCGGCGCGGAGCTGCACAAGCCCGGTCCTTCCACCGGGCGAGGAAGCGAGTGGCCTTGAACGCGGCGCGCGCGCGGGCATAAGCCCCGAAATTTGAAACCGCTGGTGCTGGCTTCCTTTCACGAAAGGTCATCAGAATTGAGCGACCAACGCTCCGAACCGCCATTAAAAAGCCGGACAACGGTCAAGCGGCTGACCTTGCGAGTGTGGTGTCCGGCCACGATGCACATTTGGCGATGCGGAATCGACTTGGCGGTTATCCCGCGCTTTGTCGGCGCGCAGACATCTCGGCGAACAAGGTCGGTTCGGCGTAGCGGCCGGCGGCGGTCCGCTCGATCGCCGGGCGGCGATCGTCTTTCAACTCGAACAAGGCAAGCTGACGAGGTTGAGCAGTTTTCCATGCCTCAAGCTGTTGGCGACGCAGTTCGACAATCTCCTGCCAGCGATAGGCGCGACCGCCGATAAGTATGATGTCGGGCCTCGCCATGGCGATCGCCTACGCGGCGTCGGCCTCGGCGGATGCGGATTTCTGCAAGCCGTGCAGGAAATCCGCCGCGCGCTGAGCATAGGATGCGGCGCTGAAGATCGCGCGCTTGTCGTCTTTCAAGACCTTGATCCATGACGCGATATAAGAAGCGTGATCCTCGCGAACCTCTGGCGTCAAATCGAGATCGGCGGACAGAAACGCGGATCCGAGCTCAGCGACCAGCTCTTCCATCGCGTAACCTTCGTCGCCAAATCGCTTGCGGCCAAAATCGCGGTCGAGGCGCGATGCGTGGCGGGTCCAGTGCGTCGTCTCATGCGCTAGCGTCGCGTAGTAGCTCTCGGCGTCACGGAAAACGTCGATACACGGCATATGGATATTATCGCTAGATGGGATATAGCAAGCTTGGCTGCCGCCGTGTACGACGTTCGCGCCAGTCGCAGCGAAAAAGTCTTCGGCGTGGGAGACGCGCTGCACGCAATCTATTTGGATGTCCGGTTTCGCGTAATAATGTTCTGGTAATCCGTCGATCTGCTCCACATTGAAGACCGTATAACCCTTCATGAACGAAATGGCGCGCTCGGCTTCCTCGGCGGTCGTGATGTCGGCTTCGGTTCGCATGATCTTATCGGCATAAACAACGAGGCTGCCATGCTCACCCTTGCGGACCTTGGCTTTGAGCGCACACGCCTGTTTGAAGGTCATCCAGACCGGTGCGGCGTAACCCTTCTTGTTTGCCGCCGACCACAACATCAGCACATTGATGCCGTTGTAAGGAATTCCGTTGCCGCGTAACGGTCGCATGACGCGCCCGGAGGCATGCTCGGCATTCCATGGCTTGAGCCAAGACCTGACACCTTTTTCAAGTTCGCTGACGATTTGATCGGTGATGCGTTGATAGATATCAGTTTTCATTGCCTGTTTCTTTCATGGCTTACGGGTTCGCATGAACCCGACTAGCCACGCGGCAATGAGCGGGGGGCTGGGCCGTCAGAGGCCAAAAAACGTGGGGTGGTGCGGGCCGGAGCGAAGCGACAACACGGTCCGCGTTTTTTGCCCAACGGGCTTGGCCTTGACGGCCAGGGGGTCGCAGACCCCAAATTGAGGAAACAAAGTCAGCCGAAGGCTGTCCGAACCGACAAAAAAAACGCAGCCGCAGGAGCGTCAGCATAGCGACGGCAACGCCGGGACGCGGGACCGACTGCCACCCCGAGACCGGTTAAACGGGCAGCCGCAGGAGCGTGAGCATAGCGACGCCGCAGGCGGCACGCGGGACCGACTGCCCCCGGCGAGGGGTACATTATCTTGCGCGAGGGATCGTCACCGAAGGCCGAGACCGGAATCCCGGTTTCGAGATCTGCTGGACTAGGTGAGCGTTAACAACGCTTTGCCGTAAAACAAATGATCCTGTTGCGAACAAAACAAGAAACAGGGATCGTGGATACTCTTTTTCGGACCTGATTCGGCCACAAGCGGCCACGCTGTACTGCCAATCCGGCATCACCCCGGTGGCTAGGGAATTCGATGTCTCCGACGAATGTAAAGAAACAGCCGGACACTCTTGAGCAACGCTTCGAGCTTGAGGAAACGTTTCTGTCTTCCCCTAACACGGCCGCGTTGAAATCCGCTGTCATTCGCGCCGTCGATCGTCGCACTGGGGATCCGGTCGTTCTCAAATACTGGGAGAAAACGGGCACCGCTGTCGATGCGGATTTCAAAGAACTGTGGCGGCATGAAATGCGCCAGAGCGAGAGGGTGCGGGCGTTTCCCCGCGCGGATGAAGTCGTGACCGAAGTACTCGCTTCAGGAGAAAGCGACGATGCATTTTACATCACAATGCCGAGTGACATTGCTCCGCTGGAATACGCATCTCGTTTCGCCCGGCCCGACCATTGGCTACGCGCCCTGCATGGGCCACGTCAACGTGTCCTTCTTTGGAAGAACTTGCGCCGCCTCGCAGAAGCCCTCGGCGCTGTGCACGGACAGGGCTTGGTTCACGGCAGAATAGATGGCCGTGCGGTCTATTCCGCCGGCGCGGCGACAAAGGCCGACTTCCGACTTGGCGGATTCGAATTTTGCCTGCGGGTCGCCGAGCTCGACAAGGCGCCCCTGCGGTTCATCGCGAAAAGTCGTCAGGTCGGTTCGGTCATCTTCTCCTTCCTGGACGATTGGCGTGCGCTTGGCCGGGTGCTGGCGGATCTCATAGGTCTGGATGCGGATAGGCTGGACGACGAGGAGGCTCGGTTCCTCGAAGGGCGGACGAAAATCGATCTGCGCGCCTCGGAAATCGACTTGGTGCGCCTGCTTTTTCGACCGGAACGCAATCGTGTCCTGGACGCACAAACAGTAACGGACCGGGTCGACGCCGTTCTCAACGAGTTGGACGCAGAGGCGCTTGCCGACAACAGCCGATATATTCTGGCCCTTCGGCTTGGTCAAACAAGTCGGCTCTCAATCATCCTGAATGCAGTTTCGGGCGACGCATTCGACACCGACGAACCCGACAGCCAAGTCGATTTCATTCGAGCGGATCTAGAGACCGGAGCGAGTCTCGTGCGCACCCCGAGGGGCGATCTGTTGCTGATGACTGAAACCCTGGTCTATGATCTTCAACCGCTTCGTGTCGCTGGAACTGACGAGACCTGGAATGTCGCATCGTGTAACAATGCCCGTCTCAGAGACCAGGTTCATCTGGGGCGCCGGGAGACGGTTACCGTTCCCGCACACAGGATCGAAATTGTCAGATTCGCCGCCGCGTCGGGTCGGTTGGGCGAATTGCGCACTGATGCGCTGGACTGGAGCGTGGCTTTCGACAAGACGACGGATGGCGATCCCACGCTCGCTGTTCGCCGCGGTTTGCTCCTCGCGCAGATCTCCGAAGCGCTCTTCAAGGCCGCTGAAATAGCGCCCGTCGAGCTCGTTGGCCAACGACGTCAGGGCGGCAAACGGATCGTTGAGGTTGCGGCGAGCGATTCCGAACATCGCATGCGCTTGTCACAAGCCCTGCGCGTTGACGAACCGCAAAAGCTCTTGCGGCGACTTTTCGATCGAGAGGAAGCTGATGTCGACGCCGAGTGGCAGCTCACCGAAGCCGCCGGGCTTGGCATGACGGTTCGCGCCGCCGCCGGCGTGCGCTTCATCCGCCCCGTTCAAAAAAATAACCGGCGGCTCTATGAATTCGAGGTTCTCGACGGTGTGGTGCCGCCAAACGTGCAACTTCATTTGCGAAAGGTCGACGAAGCGGGCACGGAACAAGTCCTTCGCCGACGGCTTCGGATGCTGACGACCCTCTCAACGCAGTCGGAACTCGCTCACATGCTGGCCGATCCGCGCGGAAGATTGCGCACTTATCAGGACGATCCGCTTGTTGAGGACGGTCATTTTGCGAAGCTCGACGAGTCAAAACAGGACGCCCTACGTTCGATTTGGTCAACCGGTCCAAGTCAGCTTGTGGTCGGACCGCCCGGCGTCGGCAAGACCAGGTTGGTCACGGAGATTGTGCGCAGAGCTTTAGCGGGCGACGCTACGGTTCGGCTTCTCTTGAGTGCCCAGGCGCATCAAGCTTTGGACCACCTGGCAGCCGCCGTTCAAAAGATGTTGAAAGATACGGGATTGGCCGACGATGTCATTCTGGTTCGATCCAGAGCCGACAACGGCGCCGATCTTTCCGGCGCACAAACGCCCGATCGAGCGAAGGCCTATCTCAAGGAGCTCAAGGACAGTCCGCTGCATCGCCGGGCGCCACGTGCGATTCGCCAATCGTTGAACGAAATGACCGCTGCGGCGGATGTGACAGGAAACCTGCGAGCGAAACTCCCACTCGCGACACTGCGTCAACGGCGTTCGTTTGAAGCGCTCGTCTTGCAATCAGCTAACATTCTATTCTCGACGACAAACTCCGGCGATCTCGCCCGCCTGATCGAGGATGGCGCGCAGTTCGACTGGACGATTGTGGAAGAAGCGGCCAAGGCGACCGGGCCAGAACTTCTTGCCCCTCTGCTTCTTTCGATGCGTCGCCTTCTGATCGGCGACCACAACCAACTGCCGCCCTTCGACACCGACCGGATCGCCGAATTTCTAGCTGATCAAACGAGGGTCAAACTTGCATTGGCGGAAAGCGATCCGGTCATCGGCAACATATTCCGTGACTTTGGATTGGACGACCTCAAAGAGGCCGTCGAGGACGACAGCGTGTTGAGCGAAACATGTGCATCGGCGCGTCGCATGCTGCTGCTGTTCGAGAGCCTGGTCACCAGTGAGCTAGACAGACAGAAGCGATCCGACCAACGCCGTCGTCGGGTGGCTACCGAACTTCTGCAGCAGCATCGCATGCATCCGGCGATCGCTACCGTCATCTCAGAGTGCTTCTATGACGGAACGCTCATGACGCCTGCCGAGCGCGTGGCCGAATTCAACAGCGAGCAACCACCCTTCACGATTACAGACGATAGACTGCCCGCGTCCCCGATCGTCTTCGTCGATCTTCCGTACGTGCAGCGTGAGGGCAGTGCCGGGGAGCAGCGTCCCACCTATCACAATCCGGCGGAATTGAAGGCGGTGCTCTCTGTCCTCGGCATGTTGAGCCCAGCCCCGAAAAAGCCGACCGAACCGTCGACGTTGGCTGTTCTCTCTCCCTACAACGAACAGGCTGAACGTCTGGGTCGGGCCATCGAGGACGGCCTGCAGAGCAGTCTCACCAATATCGTGGGCTTCAGGCCTGGGACCAACGCTCCAGGATTCGAAAGCACGGTTGACTCCTTTCAGGGCAGCGAGGCTGACGTCGTTGTTATCTCGCTCGTGCGGAACAATGATCACGTCGGACGGGCCGCGCTCGGCATCTTGCGCGATCGCAGGCGCATGAACGTGCTGTTGAGTCGAGCAAAATGGAAGCTCGTTATTATCGGCAGCATGGAATTCCTCCGTGTCCAGGGGCGGCGATATCGGCGCCACAAGAAGGGTGATCGTGCTGTTCCGGCATTTCTCGCGAAGATGTTGGAGGTATTCGACCGGTTGGCGGACGAGACGCTTGCCGATGGGACCACACCGAAATTTACGAAGGTGCCGTGGACCTCTCTCATGAAGGGGCCCGTGTCATGAGTGGCAAGAACGCCGTGCGCGTGGCGGTGCCGGTCAAACTGGCACGACTGAGGGTATGGGTCGACAAAGGGCGCCATTGGAGCGGCGTCGACCGCCTGATCTTATGGGCATTGGCTGTTGAACCTTGCACGTCCAGCGAACTGGCGAAGGTTGCGCGCATGCCTGCCCGGCTGATTACTGAGATCATTCTGCGTATGATGCGGTTCGGCTGGATTGAGCTTGCCGCGGCCCCGAAGGGTGCGTCGTTCCGTGCCACGGATGCTGGACGCGATGTTGTTGAAACGTTCGAAACGCTGCCGCCAGTGACCCGCCGCATGCCGCGCAGAATTACTTTCGCGATGGAGTCATTTGCCTGGCGCGCATATGGCCTGAGAGATCTAAAGCCGTACCGGCCAGCAGAGATCGAGACGATTGAGCGGGAGCACGATGTCCGCCGCATCGTGATCGATGGCGGTTGGGGACGCCTATCGAGCCTTGATCTTTACACCGCGGCAGATCAAGTGCTGGCTGACGACGAAGAACTTTCCAGCATCGATTATGCCGCGTCCGACACGGTCGATCAGTTTGCCTTATTCACGGTCCTGGGTAACAGCATCAAGGGTCTACCACCCGATCCTGCCGAACAGCTTGTGGCCGCTATACGCCGTGCCGCTACGGACGACAGGCCGGGTGCGGCGATGACGATACCGTCATTGCGGAGGTCGACGAACCAGCAAATGGGCGCTGGCGTCATTCCAGCAACGCCGATCCGGCCGGATGACATTGTCCTGAGCGGTACTGACCATCGCGATCGATTGGTCGAGATTCTGCGGCAAGCCCGTTCTAGGTTCATCATGCACTCGACATTCCTGCGAGAAAATGCATTTGCAGAGCTGCAGGACGAATTCAGACGGGCGGCAAAGCGAGGCGTTCTGATCGACATTTTTTGGGGCGCAAATCGCGACGAGCGCGATCGCGCAGCCAATCTTGAAGCTGCGATTGCGATCAATCATCGCATCGGAGCAGATCAGGACTTACGGGGCAGAGCCAGAGTCCACCTTTACACAACGCGCTCTCACGCTAAACTGCTGATCGCGGACGCGACCGGTCGTGCGGACGGAGAGTTCGTGGCTGTCGTCGGATCATGCAACTGGCTCTATAGCGGCTTCAATCGCGTGGAGGCGTCCATCATTCTGCGCCACCCCCATGCCGTGGCGCGAGTCGCTCAAGAATTTGCCGAGCTTGTATTTGATATCGCGACGAGTTCGGTGGTAGCTGCCGACCTTACAACGCTGGCCCGGACGCTTCGAACGCATGCGGCGTAAGGGGGTGAAGCAACTCTTCAGATCGTAAGAGGAGATGAGCATGCGGAATTGATGCGACTAGCGCGGGAGACAGCGACTAAATCGATTATGGCGGGCGGTGATCGGCTAGGCGTGGCGGCAGAGGCTCGCACCATCATTCCAATGATGGCAGCCGCAAAACGATCGGTTGAGGGGATCATCTGCTATTCGAAAGCTTCTGGGCCCGTGAACCGACAAGACGCAAATGAACTTGAGGCCCTCGCCCGCTCCGCCGGAGTTCGGCTCGTGCAAATTCAGGATCGCGAACTGCACGGAAAGTTTCTGCTCTGGGATGATGATCATCTTGTGATCACCAGTTTGAATTGGTCGTCTGCGGATACCCGATCCGATGCTCCGCAAGGTGAGATTGGTCTCTATATCAAAAGTCCAAATATCGCTGCGAATTTCCGACAACGCCTAATTGAAGGCTGGCCCGTTCTAGAAGCGCCAACAGGCACACCGCAAGCGGCACCCGTCCGAGCAAAGCGACGGAAAGCTCGAAGACGCCGGCAACGATCGTAATTTTCGAGCGCGGCTATCCCGTCGGCTAGTTTTTCCGTGTCGTTTTAAGGTTTCTAAACGTATTTGTTCTATCAATGTTCTTGATTTTGGCGCCTCGGTGGCGCCTAATCGAGGCTTCATGGAGCGATTCGCGGGAAAGAAGGTCGATGATCGGGGACGCCAGAGCCTGAGGCTCGAGGCTGGGATTTGGGCTGCCATCGACCAAGCCCGCGCCCGTCGTCCCGGAAACATCAGTCGGACCACCTGGATTACCGAAGCCATCATGGAGCGGCTGCAGGCCGAAAGCCAAGCGGCGCTTGATCGGGCGGAGAAAACGGATGCCTGACTTTTACGAATTCTTCGCAGGGGGTGGAATGGCACGCGCAGGCCTTGGCGAAGGCTGGGTCTGTAAATTCGCCAACGACTTCGACCACAAGAAAGGCGTCTCATACCGGAACAACTGGGAAAAGGACGGCGCGCCGAAGGTCATGAAAACCGCCGACGTGAAAACCCTGACGACCACGGACCTTCCTAGCCAGGTCGACCTCACCTGGGCGTCGTTCCCTTGCCAGGATCTCAGCCTCGCCGGCGGCGGCGCCGGCCTCAAGGGCGACCGCTCCGGCACGTTCTGGCCGTTCTGGTCGCTTATGAAGGACATGATCGCCGAGAAGCGCGCGCCGCGCATCATCGCGCTGGAAAACGTCTGCGGCACGCTGACCTCGCACGGCGGCAAGGATTTTGCGGCGATCTGCAACACGTTCCAGTCCGCGGACTACGAATTCGGTGCGCTTGTCATTGACGCCTCCCTGTTCGTTCCGCACTCCCGTCCGCGCCTGTTCGTTATTGGCGTCCGCAGCGACGTCTCAATCCCGGCCGGACTGACGACGGCGGCGCCGACCGAGCCGTGGCACACGCGCGGTCTGCAGACGGCCTATGAGTCCGTACCGGCCAAGATGCGCAAAAACTGGTTGTGGTGGTCGCTGCCACAGGTCGCAAAGCGCAATATGAACTTCGCTGATCTGATCGAGGAAAATCCGTCCGACGTCGAATGGCACACTCCCGAGGAAACCCGCCAGCTTCTGTCCATGATGTCACCCATCAACGCCAAGAAGGTCAGGGCTGCCAAGCTGTCGAAGACCCGCATGGTAGGGGGCATTTATAAGCGAACACGGCTCGACGAGGACGGCGTCAAGGTGCAACGAGCGGAGATACGCTTCGACGATATCGCCGGCTGTCTGCGGACACCGGCGGGCGGCTCAAGCCGGCAGTCGATCATGGTCATCGACGGCAACAAAGTCCGCAGCAGGTTGATCTCCGGACGGGAGACCGCGCGATTGATGGGGTTACCGGACACGTATGAGTTGCCGCGCAACTACAACGAAGCCTATCATCTGACCGGGGACGGAGTCGTCGTCCCCGTGGTGCGACACCTGGCCGAGAACATCTTTGAACCCATCCTGGCCCCCACCCGAGTCCGCGCCGCAGCCTGATCACCCGCGAGCCGCCGAATGAAAGAGCCGGTCATACCGTGCGAGAAGAATCCGGCCCTCGAAAAGCAGATTGAGGAGTTCGCCGAGGCCATCAGGGTCCAGGCGCATAACATTGGCGCGCACGGCATGATGGAGACCGAGTTCTACCGCTCCGGACTCCTTGAAGGCGCTATCCAACGGATTCGCGGCCAGCTTTCCGCGCAGATGTTCGAGAAGCGCGATTTCGTCCGCCACGTCCTCAACCACATGCAGGACGTCAAGGCGATCACCGACTGGCAGTCGGCCGGCGGGTCGAACCGCCATGATTATTCCGTGACCCTGTTGGACGGCCGCATCTGCGCCATCGAGCTCAAGGGCTGCCTCGACGGCAACAACGTCAACATTTTCGAGCGGCCGGCGCATGCGCAGGAGTTTCTCATCTGGTCGGTCTGCAGCAGCGCCGGCGCCGATCCGCGGCGCAACGCCTGGTCCGGCATCAACCGCCTCGGCGCCGAGGAGATCGTGAACGAGAAGCTCGTTGACGGCTTGATCGTATGGGATTGGATCTGCGGTAGTCTCGGCCGGCCTTGCCCGAAGCTGAAGCGCGCCGAAGGTCGGCTGACCACGGTTGGCCAGTACCAAGTCACGCCGCCGTGCATCTACCTCTTCCCGCGCACCGTGCCGACCGTCCGGAACAACCCGTCACCGGAGCCTCATGCGCTCGACAGCGTTGGATTCCTCAAGGCCCTGAACGGCTGCTTCGGAGGTTGGGACGACGAGATCAACAGGGCGCGCTTCGTCGTTGCCAACAAGGGCAGTGATACGGTGCGCACCACGTCGATCGAACGCGGCGGCGTCGTCCAGCACACCTCCAAGCCGACGCCGATCCGGCGGAAATGACCGAGACACCCGAGGCGCTGCGCCGGCGCACCATGCAGGCGATCAAATCTAAGGATACGAAGCCCGAGTGGATCGTGCGCCGCCTGTTGCACGCTGCCGGCTACCGGTACCGACTGCATGGCAAGGCGTTGCCAGGGAAGCCGGACCTCGTTTTCGCCGGCCGGCGCAAGGTGATCTTCGTACACGGTTGCTTCTGGCACGGCCACGACTGCGCCCGCGGCGCCCGGCAGCCGCAGGCCAATGCCGAATACTGGTCGGCGAAGATCGGCCGCAACCGCGATCGCGACGTCCGGCACCTGGCTGCGCTGCGCGCCGACGGCTGGAAAGCGCATGTAGTCTGGGAGTGCGAGATCAGGACGCCGGGGTTGCTGGGCAGGTTGCGGAAATTCCTCGACGCATCGTGAAACATGGTTAGCCATCCGTTAACGCGGGTTGCATATGCTGTCGCCGTCATCCTTCAGCAGCGTGAGATCCTATGGCCATAGACCTTCCTTTCCGTCGGCGCGCCGTTCGGACGCTGACGAACGAGATTGGGTGTTACGTGCTGTGTGATCTCGATGACGTGCCGATTTACGTCGGGCAATCCGTCGACGGGATCCGGTCGCGCGTGAACCGGCACCTCACCTCCGCCCGAAGCGACATCATCGCCAACCGGCAGGTCGACATCTGGGAAATCGCCTACGTGTGGACGTTCCCGGTCGCCAAGCGCGCCGACATCGGCCCGCTCGAGGATGCGATCTTCCACAAGCACCATCCGAAATCGGCGCTCATGAACGGCAAGGTGCCCGCCAAGCCACCAAAGGGCACGGTGATTCCGAAGCCGGCGCAACGCGTGCAGGTAATGGCGGACGAAGAAATCGCCGAAAAGAAGGATCCCGCATTGAGGCTTCCACGTCAGTCCGAACACTACTCGCAGATCGTGGGGCATTTCCTTGCGGTGAAGAACTCCAAGGAGATCGCCGGCGCGATTCAAGCCCACTTCGAGCGCCTGCAGAAGTATCACAATAGCCTGCTCGGTCTGGCCGTCGAGGTCGAGGACGACGCTTGATCGCGGCCGGGGATGCTGGCACTTTTCGACGATGACGAAGGACGAAGCCGAAAAAGTCGCGGCCGACATGCGCGCCGCCGGATGGCGCGAGGTCTCGCTTAAGGTCGACGATCTTGGGCGGTGGTCCGCGGTCGGCGAGGACTATGAGAAACAGAACGGCTGGCTGATTGAAAACCCGAGCTCCGCAAAGCATTGAGCCCGCACACTGGCCGGTGTGCGGGCTCCCCTTTTTACAGGGTGGTTGCTAGGAGATACACGATGGCCATGGTCAGACGTGGATCAATTGAAAGGCTTATAGACACAAGCTTTTCTCCTTTCTCGTTGGAGGGCTTGGACCAAGCGGTTTCAGGTTTTCGGCACCGCGCGATGCCTGCATTCTTTGTGGCTTTCGGTCACAAGTCGTCCGGGACGGTGCGTTGTCCGGCTAACGAGCGGTAGGGCTTTGTCATGCCCGCGCTCTTCACGCATATGCCAGCGCGATCGACGAACCTTGTGACCAAGGATTCAGGCGTAAAAGAGGCTCGTGCAACCTGACGTCACCTGGCGGCGACGTACCGCGGACTGGGCGCAAGCTGCAGCGCGGTCGGACGACGGCCGGCTTCGTGCACTTCTGACAACGTCGCCTGCTGGCAAGCTCGGGCGCGCAAATCGTTGCGGATGGCGGGGCGCGGCGAGCCCCCCTCGTTCCAAGTCTTGCAGCGAGAGTATGCGATCCAGCCATGGATATAGCTGCTTCAGGCCCGACAAGCATGCTCATATCGTCACATTCGCCATGAATAAGAACAAAATAGAACAAAACATTAAAAATCAGTATATACACGTTTCATGGACGATTTTTGTTGACCACGTTCACTAGATAGGAGCATTAGAATGTGAGTAACGTACACAAAGGAATTCGTCATGGAACACGACATCGTCGGCATTAATGAAATTGCGGCGATGGCCGGGGTGTCGAGCCAAGCGGTTGCCAACTGGCGCACAAGGGCTGCCGACTTTCCCCGCCCGTTAAGCGACCTCGCAGCTGGGCCGGTGTTTCGGCGCGCGCAGGTCCGGGCTTGGCTGAAGCGGAACAACCGCAAACTGGGCGAACTGCAAAACGGCGCCAACTTCTATGGCCGGCTCAAAAGCTTCCGCAACGACGACGATGCCCTGTCCGATTGCATCTCGAAGGTCGTTGACCAGTTGGAGGTCCATAAAACGACGAGCGATCGCCCCGGCATGCTCCTCGGCAAAATCCAGTCCGGCAAGACGCGCGCATTTGTAGGCGCGATTGCCCAAGCTTTCGATCGCGGTGTCGATATCGCTTTGGTGCTCACCAAGGGCACGAAGACCCTGTCGGCACAGACGGTGAAGCGCCTGAATGGAGATTTTGCCGAGTTCATCAGCGAGGACGAGGTACTGGTTCTAGACATTATGGAACTGCCCGGGAAGCTGACACGCAGCGAACTGAGTCGCAAAATCGTCATCGTGGCGAAAAAGCAAAAGCAGAACCTCGAACGCCTCATCGAGTTCATGCAAGCGAATGACGCGCTGCAAAATCGAAAGGTTTTAATCGTTGACGATGAGGCGGACTTGGCGGGCGTGCGCTTTGTCGCCAAGCGTGACGAAGGAACTATCGATCAGGGCATCATCGCAAACCAGATTGACGTTCTGCGCGGTTTAGCGAGGGATATCGCATTCCTTCAGGTCACGGCGACGCCCTATTCGCTTTATCTTCAGCCCGAAGGCTACGAGGAAGCCAGCGGTGCGGACTTCGTTTTTAAGCCCAAGCGCCCTGTTTTCACGGAATTGCTTCCTATTCACGGCGGGTACGTGGGAGGCGACGACTACTTTGGCGCGTTTGAGGAAAGCGACCCGCGCACGAAACTCGTGGTCGAGGTTTCCGCCCAAGAACAAGACGCTCTCCGCAAATCAGACCTCCGGCGTATTAGTTCTGACCGCGTGTTGGACAGCCCCAACACGGTCGGCATCCGCCGTGCGATCACCACCTTCGTTGCGGCGGCCGGTATTCGCCGCTGGCAGCAGTCGGAAGCCGGCGAAAAGCTCAAAAAATATTCCATGGTCATTCACAATGACACGCAAAAAGCTGCGCATGCTTGGCAAGATCAAGTCATGACCTGGATTTTTGACGCGATCAAAAAAGGTGCGGAAGAACAGCCCGAAACGCTACGTCCGCTGTTCGATGACGCCTTCAACGACCTTGAAAGCTCGGTGAAACCCGGCGGCGGCGCGATGCCGGACCGTGAGGAGGCGTTTGATACGTTTATCGACGCGCTACAAAGCGACGATATCGTCGTGGAACGGGTTAACTCGGACACCCATGTGATGGCGCTCCTCGACTCCAACGCCGAACTGAGGCTGCGTACGCCCTATAACATTTTCGTCGGCGGCAATATTTTGGATCGCGGCATCACGATTCCGAATCTCATCGCCTTCTATTACGGGCGCAATCCCAAAACCATGCAGGCCGATACGGTTTTGCAACATTCGCGCATGTACGGAAATCGCGAGCGCCGCGACCTCGCGGTCACGCGGTTCTACACGTCACGGGCCGTATATGATCGGCTCTACACCATTAACGAATTCGAGAACACGTTGCGTAAGGCGTTCGAGACCCGTGCGCACGATCAGGGCGTCATTTTTCTTCAGGCGGATGCCACGGGTAGCGTGCGGGCGTGTGCACCGAACAAGGTGTTATTGAGCGATGTGGTGACCGTATCGGAAAGCAGCATGTTGCTGCCGACGGACTTTCAGACGCGTGGAGGCGGCGCGATGGCCGCGATTCAGGCCAAGCTGGATAAACTTATCAAGCCCGAATGGCGCAACGGCGAATTCGTTGAGATTGAGCGCAAGACCGCGCTTGCGATCATCGACGCCATCGAGGAGAGCATGGAATTCGACAGCGTCGAGTTCGAATGGGACGCCATGCGCGCATTGATCGACTATTATGCCGACGTCAACGGCGACGGCAAGATTTTGCTCCTGGCGGAAACGGGCAGGAAGTTGGATCGGATTAAATCAGGCGATAAATCCGGCCGATCAATCCTCGGCACTGCGCTTCGCGCTAAGGTGCTAAATACGCCGCGAGCCAAACCGGCGCTTGTCCTGCTTCAGCAGGAGGGTGGACGAGATCGTGGCTGGACGGCCCATCATTTCTGGTGGCCGGTGTTCGCCGCGCCGTCCGATGCAGAGCCCTGCGTTTTCGCCACGAAGGTCGCCGCATGACGCAGCCGATCGCGTTTTTGCAGGGAGCGCAACATGTCCGATCAGCCGCGATTTGACATCAACTTTTGGGGCATTCAGATCAGCGGACAAGGACTGGTCGGCATTATCGCCGCAGTCTCAGTGGTGGGGCTGTTCGTCGTCCTATACCATTTCTAGTTGAAGGCGCCACAAGTCCCAGAGTACCTCGGTGGCCAGACATTCGGAGATTACCGCGCGTGGCGGGGATGTGGACTCACATCGAAAGCTTCTCGGAAGGCGTTCTGCGGTTCATGCGCACCATCGAAGATGGCCGTGCGATCAGGCATTTAAGCTGCGTAAGTCTGAAGGATTCGCGGTGTGACATGCCTACGGATTTCTTGCTTTTAGTGGTCCGCTTCTTGACCCCATGCAACAGGCTATAGGACCCACGCCGCGCGACGTCATCGCGCGCCGCTTGGGCGGCTTCGAGTTGATGCCGTTAGCCAAAACAAGACCTCACTTACCGCGGCAGGGAAACAGGTGGGTGCATGCCGGTAGCGGCTTCCGATTGTGATACAACGAGAACGCGCGCGTGCCCCAATAGTGCCCTGCGTCAAAAGTGCCCCGGCGACGATCGACCCGCCATTGTATTTTATCTTGATATGTGAAGGTCTTAAGTGGTGGGCGCACCAGGGCTCGAACCTGGGACCCGATGATTAAGAGAAAGCGCGGGCTTGCGAGCAGATTTTTGCTAATGACAATTCGTTGCCGAAAATGTGGTGCGAACCGTGGTGCGAAGGATATTCACTTTGGCAACAAGTTCAGAAGTACCTGATTTTACTGGTAGCGAGAGAGGGACTCGAACCCCCGACCCCAGGATTATGATTCCTATATTCTACGCTCTCACGCGTTTACCCGTTAATTATACTGGGTTTTTCCCTGAAAAATCGTCGATTTTGACGTAGACCCCCTTTCTGCCGCCGAAATCCGTGTCATCGTCCGTGTACGAAAGTGTGTACATCGGCAGGAAAATCATGGGCGAAGAGCAGGTCGAGGAACGGGAAGAGGCCGCCGAGCCGAAGAACTTCTGGCGCGTCGAGATCACCGCGAAAGTCGCCAAGGAAGCCCTCGCCGTGGCGAAGGCGAACAAGTTGGCGCTCGCCGAGGCGGCGGCAGCCGGCGAGAAGCTGAAGCTTCCGGCGTCGACGTGGGCCGACACCACGCTCCGATACCT
>Ga0209483_1000578_pt1 | contig 31303 bp, 29 predicted proteins | sample NGEPerA_FD_184508 | JGI IMG/M metagenome (GOLD analysis project Ga0209483, IMG submission 184508) | Arctic peat soil microbial communities from the Barrow Environmental Observatory site, Barrow, Alaska, USA - NGEE PermafrostL2-A... | ecosystem: Environmental > Terrestrial > Soil > Wetlands >... | reverse complement strand
AGGAGGCCCAACGTCTGAGAGACCTACGCGCCGACTCGCTGTGCCTGCGGTGCGCCGGGCTGCGCAGGTGTCTGCGCCGCCTGCGGTGCGGTCGCGGCCTGTCCGGCCGCTGGTGCACCCGCCGGCATAGGCGGTGCCGAAGCCGACGAGAAACCCTCCGCCGACAATCGACACCGCGCCGCGCACTGTGAGCAGGCCGGCCCAGCTGAACACTTCATGCGGAGCCAACCCGGAGAAATCGTGAATGCCCAGATTTGTCAGAGCGAGCCGCGTCTGCCCGGAGATCTGAATGGCATGAGATCCACCCCAGTGCGAAGCCAAAAAGCCGCCCAGCCCGGTGCCCGCCACGAAAAGAAGATTCCACAGCCCGGTTCGCTTCCAGTCGTACCGAAAATGCTCCAGCCCGCCGGGCAGAAGCGCGGAACACAGATGCCGCAGGTTGCTGGAAACACCAAACATGCGGTTGCCGGCAAGCAGGAGCGCAGGCACGAACAGTCCGATCGCGGGACCGGAGATGTACCACGGCCATGCTGCCGTGGCGAAAGCTGCTACATTGGACTGCATCTTGAAGTGCTCTATTCTACAGCAAGAGAAGTGTGAAGAAGCGGGCGTCCAAGCTGGCGGTCGTGCTTGGAGGACGGCGCATCCGTCCAAAAGCAATACCAGTGGAAGCAGACGGGTCGAACTGCCATACTGACGAACGGAGGAATTTCTATGGGCCGGTTGATTAAACAGGGTATCCAGGGCGCGGATGTACGTGCCGTTCAAGACGTGCTGAACTTCCACATTCGCCGGTTTACTGCGTTAGCGGTGGACGGTGACTTCGGGCCGCTCACCCACGTAAGGGTGGTAGAGTTTCAGAAGTCAAACCAGTTGAAAGCGGACGGTATCGTCGGGCCGAACACGATGGCCAAGCTTTTCGAGGAAGAGCAGTTATCAATTACGCTCGCTCTGGTGCCGCGACCGGCGACGCCGACGACTGGCGCCACCCGGTTTGGCATTCGGCCGCCACGTTTGATCCCGTCTTTGACGTTGCAGCCGCTGACGCCACTTGTGCTGACGCCTTTTTTCTTGCCCCCCGATTCATTCTCTAGTGTTCCGGCCCTGACACCGACTGGCCAGACGATGACCTTCGTCATGAATGCCCCGGTACGGAATGATCCGGTGGACCCCGCGACAGCCAGCTTCCTGGAGATCATGCGGCTTTTGGATGGCCTGCCGCAAACATTCCCCTTCCGAGGAGCCATCCTTGGCGCTGTACCGAAACCTGTCAAGAAGATCGGGCTGCTCGAGTTGGACCCGGTTTCGCCGATGAGCTTCGGCTTCCAGTGGGGTGTTAGTCCGGTGTTCGATTTCAAATCATTCGGTCCGCCCGCCCAGTTCGCCGTAGGCGCCTCCATTCACGCCCGCTACGTTCTAAAACTGATCGACAAGCCTGGATCGCTGGTGCCACAACTGGGCTTGTTCGGCCAAGGCGATTTCAAAGGCACCATCGACTGGACCAGCCAAACGGCACAATCGCGTCCGCAAATCGACCTCAAGGGATCGTTCTTAGGCGGCATCGAGGGTCGTTTCTAAACCCGATATTGGAGGGATCCCATCGCGGATCAGGAAGCGTATTAAGCGGCTAACTAAGTTCGCGCCAGTCTTTCTCATTCAACTCTACTTTGTGTTTCTTCGCAGCGGATTGGATGCGTTTCCAGGCGGCGTCGCGTTCGGAGTCGGTCACCCCTTGCACCTGCTTGAAGCGGGCGATTGCGTTGCGCACGTGAGCAGCGTCATGGATGGGTTCTTTACGTTCCTTGGGGAAAGCGAAGTTTTCATCGGAGACATGATCGCGGCTAGCTTCATTGATCTTGGACATGCTTCTGGATAAGCAAACCAATGGCCAGTTTACCCGCACCATCGTAGGAACGCCGCGAGCCCGCCGAGCGATTCGAGCAAGAAGTAGCTTCCGGATTGCCGACAACTCGGACACTATCTCGTCAACCCACTTCAGATGCAGTTGTTATCAAAGATTTCGCCCGCCGGTAGTGGTAGTCTCGCACGCTATTTGCCGCTGGATTCAGGCAGAAGCCTATCACAGTGACCGGAGGAACGCGACCAGATCCGACTTTTCCTGAGCAGTGAACCCAATCGTGAACCGCGAATCGTAGAAATCCACCGCATCCTCGAGAGTTTGGGCGCTGCCGTTGTGGAAGTACGGCGCGCGCGCGGCCAACCCGCGCAAAATCGGGCCTTTGAACTTGCCGACATCAGCAAACTTGCCGGTGATCATCGCGCGTCCCGGATCCGTCGTGCGAACGCAGGTGGTGAGGCTCGGCCTTTCGCAGACCGTCATGACGGGAAGATAGCTCGTATCCAGCACATTGTTGCCGTGCGGCGGGTCCGCCACTCCAATGTTGAGAGGAGCGGATACGGAGTGATTGCCCGCATTGGGGGTATCGTGACAGATCCCGCAAGTGGACACAATGGGTTCGGGCCCAGTGACATTGTTGGAGAATGTAGTTCCGTTCAAACCGGCCACCCCGGTAATCGTAAATGTCTTGGTGTTGAAGATCGCCTGTCCACGGGCGATGGCCTGCAGATGAGGGTCCCCGGTATTTTGCCACGTATCGTAAATATTGAAAATCCTGGTGTTGAACCTGAAGGGGATGGGATTGGTCGGGTCCAAGCCCACCGGATCGTTGATGCCGATGAAGAACGCTTGCTGGCTGACGGCGTGTGGGCCTCCATTCGCGCGCTGCGCCGTGAGGTTCCCGGCCCCGTGATCCTGCTCTTGCGCAGTGAATAGTGCCATTTCGAAAGCCACAATGCTTTGCTGCTGGGCTACCGACAGTCCAGCGCCCTGTGCATGGCCCATGGTGGCATCCAGCGCCTGATGCGCCAGATCGCTCAACAGCGCCGCCGTCCCGGTGACCGGTGTAGTCCCGGTTTGCGTCGACGATTCGCGCCCATCGAACATCACTGTGCTGAGGAATTTCAGGTTGGTAGCCGGCAGAGGCCGCCGGTACATTGAAATGAGATCCGTTTCGTTGCAGCCATACGGATTGGATACGCTCATGATGTCGAAATCGCGAGTCGCCGGCACTTGCACCGCCACGCGAATCACCCCTCTGGTCCGCAACAGACTGTATGCCGCAGCCCGGCCGGTTAACGTCGAGACATCGATGTCGTGATCGCAATTCGAGCCGTCGTTCGTGCGGAAAATGGGATCAAGCCCCTGCGATTGATCGAAGCGCGCCTGCACGTGCGGGGCGGCAACGCTCATCCCATCGCTCGGCTGATGACAGGTGGCGCAACTGCGGCCATTCGTGCCGAGGCTTTGAAAAAATGGGCCCGTCTGATCAATATTGCCATTCTGGCTGAAAGTTCGAACCACGCCACTTGGGTCCGGGAAACCCGCAAGATTGGGTATCATCGGCTGGCCCTGCTGCGCATGGGTGAAGGTAATCGGGATCAATAGGATTACCAAGGCTACAAACAAGACTGTCCCATTTCGAAGTTGGGAACTCACGCGGATCGCCGCGGCGAATCTTTTCAAACAATCCATTGTTCCTCCGGCCGGCAGAGGTTCCTGCAAAAAATAGGCTAGAACAATATACTACAGAAACACTGGATGGCGCATTACCAAACTTCCATTAGTACTCACACTGGTACTCACCTACTGGCTAAGCTTGTACGATCTCCGCTTGCAAGGTTGATCCGGGGCCGAGTCCATGCAGGGGGATAATCCGTTTCGTAAGGGCCGGGTTTTGCGCCCACATCGAGCAGCCTATGACTGATTCGCAATCAGGAAGCACATAGGTCCTGTATCACGGCGCATCCGGAAGTTATCCCGTCCGGCGAAAAGGATTCCGTCTCGGGCTACTGCGGCTTGGCGGCCGACCAGTACCCTGGCCGGGTAGTTACCGTCAGGCCCGGCTTGAGTACCCGAACTTCGATCTCGTGATACCCGGCTTCGTTCGGGTTGTTGGGCAAGTAAGTCAACAGGTACTGGCTGTGAATCTCGTCACCGATGTCGGCAATCGCCTTCTCCAGGCCTTTCTGCGTCTTGTAGGAAAATTCACGCCCGCCGGTGTATTTTGTGTAAACTTCCTGCGGATTCGAAATGAAGATGGCTTTGACCGCGGTGAAGATCTCTTTGATCGCGGGCGAATAGTCTCCCATGTTTTGCTGCCTGTCCGTGGTCGGGGTACCGATGATGCCGGCCGGCAGGTGCCGCGCCTCGGGCGGAATCGCGCTCGGCCGCGGCGGCTCGTGTTGCGAGGTGAGCGATGTGAGCAAGTGCGAAACTTCGACCGCGTATACCGTGATGTCCTTGAATTCGGCTTCGGTCAGCACATCCCGAACGCCCATGGAGCTCCCGCTGTCGCGGGTCTCACCGATCAGCATCAAAATCCGGCGGCGGGATTTGTCGCGGGTCCTGAGCATATTCACGCCCTTCATCGCGGCATCGTTCAAGTGGTTGGGCGTGCTGCCCGCCTTGATCTTTTTGAAGGCTTCCGAAATCTTGTCCGGATCGGAAGTGAACTCCGTCATGGTCTGCACGCGGTGATCGTACGCTAACACCGCCAGCTCGCCGTTCTCGCCGAGCACCAGACCGCTAAACAGACTCCCGATCCTGCGGATGTCCGGCAGCATTTTTTCCATGTTCGCGCTGGCCTGAACGGCCACCACCATCGAGATCGGGTGCGTGGTGGCGTCTTCCGTGATCTTTTGCAGCTTGCCGTTGTCGTACAGCTCGAAATCGAGCGGCGTCAGACCGTTGACGATGTTTCCCTGCGCGTCGTGCACGATCACCGGCGCCATGACGAACTGGTAGTTCACGACGATGTCGGCCGTGGGCGGGGCCTGCGGCTCGGGCGGTTGGGCCGGTTCCTGAGCCATCACTAGTCCTGCGGTCAACAGGCCCGCGATAAGATTCCGGATGCTCATATAGTTTTGGATGCCTCCCCAGGCTTCTCCGTTGCTGTTCTATGTGGCTCTATCTTATGCTCGGTGCGGCCGTGTAACAAATCGACCGCATGGGGGATCAAATCCGCTACCGCTACTAACGAATCTACCGCACCCTTGGGGGATCCCGGCAAATTGACGATCAACGCACAGCCTCGCGCCGCCGCCCCGCCCCGGGAAAGTGAAGCAAATCGCGCAGTTTTGCGCCCTTCTGAACGCATCAGTTCCCCAAAGCCCGGGATATCCCGGTCCGCGATGACGTTGGTCGCCTCGGGAGTAACATCCCGGGGGCCCAGGCCAGTACCGCCTGTAGTAATAACCACGTCCATCTGTCCCCGGTCGATTAAACGGATCATGGCGGCAGCGATCTCTTCCTTCTCATCTCTAAGCACTTCCCGGGCCACAATCGACCAGCCCAGAGCCTGTGCCTTTTCCGCGACAGCCGGTCCGGAACGATCCTCGCGCGTGCCGGCCACGGCCGAATCGCTGACGGTGAGGATCGCGACTCTAATCATCGACGATCACCGCTTGTAATCTCCCGATTTGCCGCCGGTCTTCTCGAGCAGGTGCAGTTCGCGAATCTCGATGCCCTTATCCAGCGCCTTGGTCATGTCGTAGACCGTCAGCGCGGCAACGGCGGCTGCCGTCAGCGCCTCCATCTCGACACCGGTTGGACCAGTGGTAGCCACTTTCGACGTAATGCGGACGCCGCCGGGCTTCACCTCCGCCGTCACATCGACATGCGACAACAGCAGCGGATGGCACATCGGGATCAGGTCGGAAGTCCGCTTGGCCGCGGCGATCCCGGCGATGCGCGCGACTTCCAACGGATCGCCCTTGGGATTTTTCGGCAGTTTCTTGAGCACAGCGGGCCGGATCTTCACAAAAGCGTGTGCGGTTGCGGTCCGCTTGGTTTCAGGCTTAGCGGAGACATCCACCATGCTCGCGCGGCCTTTTTTGTCGTAGTGAGAAAGCGTTTTCATTTCGTCTTTATTTCAGCAGGACGCGAATCATTTCTCCCGCCGCCCACGATTCCCGGTCGGGCTCGGTCACCAGGAACGCGTTCGCGCGGGCCAGCGAGTTCACATCGCCCGATCCCTGCCATGGCTCCGGCGCGACCGTCGATCCATCCGCGGACACCTGCGCGGGCAGAAAGCGAGTCAGCCCCGGCTTGTGCCGGACTTCTTTCGAGAGCCTCGCCTGCAACAAAGGAAGAGGCGTCTCCGTCACGCCGCCCAACAACTCGACTGCGGCTCGCGCGAACACCTCGAACGTCACCATGGTGGATGCGGGATTTCCGGGTAATCCAAAAAAGAACTTGCCGCGGGCAGTACCGAATACCAGTGGCTGTCCCGGCTGGACCAGCACCCGGTCGAAGAAGAATTGCGCGCCTAAGTCGGCCAGCACGCGTTCGACGATATCGTACTTCCCGGCGGAAACGCCGCCCGAGAGCAGCAGCAGATCGTATTCCAACCCTTGTTCGACCAGTCCGCGCGTCGATTCGTAGTTGTCGCGCGCGATCGGCAGGATTTGCGGATCGCCGCCCGCCCTGCGGACCTGCACCGACATCGACCAGGCGTTCGAATTGCGGATCTGGAAGGGCTCCGGCTGCTGACCGGCTTCGACAATCTCGTCGCCGGTCGGCAGGATCGCGACGCGCGGACGCTTGTAGACCGTAGCGCATTCGCGACCGACCATCGCCAGAAGAGCGATTTCGGCAAAGCCCAGCCGGCGGCCCGGAGACAGAATGATACTGCCATGCCGGGCTTCGATCCCTCGCGGGTTGAAATTTTCGCCGGTCTTAAGCGACCGCGCGACTTTGATGCGGTCGCCCGAGCGCTCCACGTGCTCGACCATCACGACCGCATCTGCGCCGGTCGGAAGCGGAGCGCCCGTCATTATTTCTATCGCTCCTCCGGAGCTTACGGAGCCTCGAAAAACTTCGCCCGCGCGCACTTCGCCGATCACCTGCAGCTCGCCGGGAACGTCGGCTGCACGGATGGCGAACCCGTCGCGAGCCGAGCGCGCGAACGGCGGATAATCGCGGTCGGCAGTGATTTCCTCCGCGAGGATTCGTCCCGCAGACTCGAGCGAGGGAATTTGTTCGGTCGCGAGACTTCCCCGCCCAGCGCTTACTTCGCGCAACACGCACGCCCGCGCGTCTTCGAAGCTTAAGGCCACTGTCTTAGGTTACAGCGATTCGGCGGATGGACGCGGCGTGTCCGCTGGATTCGTCGACTTCGACGATCACGCCGTGCAATTCTCCGCCATGCCGCGCGGCTTCCATCCTAACCGGCATCTGAGTGAGAAATTTTTGCAGGATGATATCTTTATCCACGCCGATCACCGATTGATAGGGACCCGTCATGCCCGCGTCGGTCTGGTAAGCGGTCCCGTTGGGAAGAATCCTTGTGTCGGCCGTCGGCACGTGGGTGTGCGTGCCCACCACTGCGGAAACGCGTCCATCCAGATACCAGCCCATGGTTTGTTTCTCGCTGGTCACCTCGGCGTGAAAATCTACAAAGCGCACGTTTACACCAGCCGGCAGCGCGGCAAGGAGCGCATCCGCCTTGCGAAACGGGCAATCCGTGGCCGGCATGTAAACTCGCCCCTGAAGATTCAGAACGGCGCAGTTGACTCCATTGCGGGCTTCAACGACCACCACTCCCGATCCGGGCGTTTCCGCGGCGTAATTGGCCGGCCGCAGCAGCCGCGGCTGTTTCGGTAAATATTCGTAGATTTCGCGCTTATCCCAAATGTGGTTGCCGCTAGTGATCACGTCCACGCCATATCCGAAGATCTCGTCGGCGAGCTGCGGCGTGATCCCGAACCCGGCCGCGGCGTTCTCGCCGTTAGCGATGGTCAGATGGATATTTTCGGTGACGACGATTTCAGGCAGATGCCGGGCCACCATGCCCCGGCCCACCGATCCAAAAATGTCGCCGATAAAGAGTAAATTGGTCAAGAGCAATTGCCGGAGCGCACAGGCGAGGCGTCCGCGCCGAGTCCGTTGTGCGCGATAAAAGAAGAGGAACGCTCCGCTAACGCCGTTACAACCCCCGTCATTTGACCCTAAACTTTCAGGGTGGAACCCTCCGCACCCCTTCAGGCTTCTCCATGGCAGTTTCCTGCCGGAGCTTGCTCACCGGAGCGAAAACGAGTTAGGTCCCATGACATTGACTGTTGGATCAATTTTTGGAGGCCGCTCACGAGCGCGGCAGAAACGCTCCCTAGAACAGGATAACAGGCCCGTGTCATAATCCGGGAAGTGCTCCTCGTACTACTGCTGGCAGGCTGCCTGTATGGGGCCGATCTGCTTGACAATCCGGCCATTAACTACAATTACGCACCGGTTCACGATCCCGTCGCCGCGCTGGACACCAAACGGCTCAAGTTCGAGGGGCCCTCGGGTTACTTGCGGTCAGTTCTGGACGCGCTGCATGTGCCGATCGAGTCGCAAATCGCGGTTTTTTCGAAAACCAGTCTGCAATCGCCGCTGATCGAGCCGCACAATCCGCGCACGATCTTTTTCAACGACTCGGTGGCGGTCGGGTGGATGAAAGGCGGATTCATCGAGATTGCCGCGCTGGATCCGCGGCAAGGCGTGCAGTTCTATACCCTCGGTCAACACCCTTCCGAGCACCCACGTTTCCAGAAAGGCACCGATTGCCTGCGGTGCCATGTGGGCGAAGCGACGCTGGACGTGGCCGGCACGCTGGTCCGCAGCACCTATACCGCGGCGGACGGATCGCCGCTGCTGATTTACGGCGGCAGCGTGGTGGACGATCGCACACCGATTGAAGACCGCTGGGGCGGCTGGTTCGTCACCGGAGCGCCGGCGTCGCTTCGCAGTCTGGGCAATGCGGTGGTCGGACCCCATGGTGATCCGACGACCGATCCGAAGGCCATGGAATCACTCCACGACAGGACCACCAGCGATGTCGCGGCGCTGATGGTGTTCGATCACCAGATGCACATGGCCGACCTGATCATCCGGATCGGGTGGGAGGCCCGCGCGGGCATGCACCGGCAGCTCGCGGACACGGCGCGGGAGTTGGTCGACTACCTGCTGTTCGTGGACGAAGCGCCGCTGCCGGTGGCGATCGGAAGAGGGTCGTCCGGATTTGCGAAGGTTTTCGAGGCTCGGGGTCCTCGGGATAGCAAAGGCAGGAGCCTGCGCGATCTGGATCTGCAAACGAGGCTGATGCGCTATCCGTGCAGCTACATGATCTATAGCGAGGCCTTCGACGCGCTGCCGGCCGAGGCCAAAGACGCGATTTACAAGCGCATGTGGCAGGTGCTTTCGGGAGCGGAAAAAGACAAGAAATACGCCCGGCTTTCGGCGGCCGACCGCCGCGCCGTTATCGAAATACTGCGCGATACCAAAGAAGGCCTGCCCACTTATTTCAGGTAACGCGTTGGATCGATCACCCTGCGGGCGCTTTCGGCGCCGCATACCGGCAGGCCCGTGGGGTCGAGCAACCCGATCTGCGCCAGCACGCTGGCCTGATCCCAGTAGATATGCTCGTGCGAGATCTTGCCGTCCTTGAACCCGACGATGACGGCGAATGCGATCTCCACGCGCTTCCCGGTGGGTGGGACGCCGGGCAGCATCCAGTCGATGGGCGTGGTGTGGGTGAAGCTGATGACGCGCTCGTCCACGATTTGATCGTGCCCCACGGTCAGCGACACCTCCGTCATCACTACGTCCGGCGGAAAGAACTTTCCGACCAGATGATCCCGATAGAAGTTGCGCACACCGTCGCGGCCGAAGCCGCCGATCATGGTGGGCACGTTGTGGAGATGGGGATCGTCGCACATGGTGTTCATGGTGGTATCGAGATCGCCGGCGAGTTCCGCACCGACGTGCTTCTGGAACACCGCGAGCATAGCTTCCTGGGCTGGATTATTTGAGTACAACATTTTTCAGTTCAACACTCTTTAGTTCAATAATGATCACGTCATCCCGCTTGTCACTGACATTCTGCGGTAGGCGGCTTCCGGCTGGCGCCCAGAGGACTCCGCCCGCCTTGGTCGAATCCTCGCGATTTTCCGTCGGGCGTGGTCATGCGAGTTTTGTCGCCGGTGAGGCTGACGATGACCGCGTCAGGATCGTAGTGCATCACGGACGTCTCTCCGGCTCCATAAGAGACGTGCAGGACGCGCACTTTGTCATTCTCGAATTCCACCTTGTAGTGTTTGGGATCGACCTTCACCGGATCCGCTTTGACCTGGTGGGTCTGCGCGAGAGCCCCGGCAGTATAGGCCAGAACACAGGACAAAATCAGAGTTGCCGCAATTGTCAAGCGCCTCATGTGCGCCTCCTTCCGTAAGCACTCGACATCGTGGATTGAGAACGTTATCCGGCGGCGTGCAATCTGAGGGCTACTGGACCATCGGGGAATGGTGATAGAGCGGGTGGACTTGAACGGGGTGGTAAACTGGGATGGAAAGGGGGGCGCAACGGATTCGACGGGATTGTATCTAGCGTAGGAAGTCGTGCCGGGTTCCGAGCTCCCGTAAAACGATCGGAAAACAACAACTGCCAATCAGCAGTTTGCATACGCTGCTTAATTAAATAAGTAGCCGTCCTGGGCTGTTAGGCTTGCATGGCAGTCTGAGGGCGTAATCATGGCAGGATAGGTCAAAGGCTTCCGCCTGGAGCCCGCAACCGAGACCAATCAGGCTAAGCCGCCTCGCTCTTGCCGGTTCCGCACGGGGCGGTCTAAAACCACCGAATCGGAAACGCACGTAGTCTTTCGCGGTAGACTTTCTCGGACGCGGGTTCAACTCCCGCCGCCTCCACCATTTCAATATGAAGATTCGCGCCATCGTGCACAAAGCCGAAGAGGGTGGGTTTTGGGCCGAAGTGCCTTCCATCCCCGGTTGCGCCACTCAGGGCGAGACGATGGAAGAACTTCGTACGAATCTTCGCGAAGCCATCGAAGGGTGCCTGGCGGTTCCAGTGGACACTCCGTCGATCTTCGCCGACGACCAGGTGATCGAACTCGCGCTGTGAAGTCCGTTTCCGGCAAGGAATTCGCGCGAATGCTGGAATCGCACGGTTGGTCTCTGCAACGCGTCAACGGGAGCCATCACATCTACGCCAAAGCTGGAACTCCGGTCCGGATTTCGGTTCCGATTCACGGCAATGAATCGCTGAAGGTCGGCCTTCAACGCCACCTCATGAAGCTAGCGGGCCTACTGCCGTAGCTCCCGCTCCCCGTCCACTAACTCGAAGCTCCCGTTACTGGCGCGCTAATTCAGATTCAGCACTACGACACCATCGGCTCGATTCGACCCACTGCGTTCGTGTAGGCTAATATCACGGTTCTATGGGAACCAACGAGAAGCCCCTTTGCCCGATTTCAGGCGGTTTCGTCGTAGCGGCCGGACTTGGCGTGCCACACTAAGGACTACTTGATGAAGATGAAAGCTACGGACAAACCACTTTCGCGTAAAGAGTCCAAAGAAATATTACACGAGCTTCACGACGATGTTATTTCGATCGAACCTTCCTCGGAGGAAGCGCTTCTCCAAAAGTACGATAGGGGACAGGCTCAGATCATCACTCAGCGAAACGATTTCCTCGTGCCAAACATTCTGCAGATGGTGCGCGACAAAGAGGTGCTGAATCTCGCCCCCGTTTACCAGCGACGCAAACGCTGGAATGACACGAAGAAATCCCACCTCGTCGAATCGCTTCTGATGAATATTCCGATTCCGCCGATCTTTCTCTACGAACGTGATTTGGCGAAATACGAAGTTATGGACGGACAACAGCGGCTTGATGCCATTCGTGGGTACTTCGACGGCGAATTTGCGCTCGTCAACCTAAGAAAATGGCCCGAGCTTAATGGTCGCTTTTACGAAGATCTGCCGTCGCGACTTCAGGCTGGTCTGGCCCGACGCGGCTTGAGCGCAGTTATCGTACTGACGGAGAGCGGCCAAAGCCCGGAGGCGGCTTTGGAAATCCGCCAATACGTTTTCGAGCGTCTGAATACGGGTGGCGAGATGCTGAATGCGCAAGAGATTCGCAATTGCATCTACGCAAGCTACTTCAACGATATGCTGATCGAAATTGCGCGTTATCGAACGTTCACTGATGCGTGGGGAATACCATCGAAAGAGCCCGGCGAGCCTCATACGACTAGTTCGGCATTGGCTCATCATCGACTCTATTCGACCATGGCTGACTGCGAGATCGTTCTTCGTTATTTTGCACTGCGCGACTTAAATCAATTCAACGGAGGAATGCGCCGAACCCTAGATGCATGCATGTCGCGAATGGGACACGCATCAAAGAGCGAGTGCGACAAACTAAAGAAGGAATATCTGAATTCGCTCGATATTTCTTGGGCGGTCTACGGTTCCTCCCTGTTCAAATTGCCAGCGAAAAATGGGGAACTTGAAGGCCGCCGTTCGGTTCCGTTGTCTGACGCGGTGCTCCTGGGAATTAGAGATCTTGGCAGAGACGCAAACGGCCTCAAGAACAAGAAGAGCGAGGTTCTGAAGGCGACATCCAAACTACTCAAGAACCCCAAAACCTACGAACAGCTGGTCGGTCGACCGAATACAAAAACCGCGATCGAATCCCGCCTGAAGCTTCTTTCCCGACAACTGAAACGCGTTGTAAGGCTCTAGGACACACCCATGCAGGGGCTGGCAGGGAACTTTGCGAAAGAGATGCTACGGGTCGAGGCATTTTTGGACGTCATGCTAGCCTCTGTTAATCTCGCGAAGTTGCCGACGACGGGATTCCGATCTCGACATCCGGCGGCTCTTGCTGCCCGATCCCTGCAAAATCAGCTTCGATCGGCACCATCGGTGATAACCGTGGTTAATGACGGAGCATACCTCACGGTTTGCGCCGAGTTTGAGTTAACCATTCGAGAACTAATCGTTAGGTACGTTGAACTAGCTGTAGCAAGGTGCCCTAACTATCAGCATTTGCCGGCTTCTATGCGCCAATGGTATCCCCGTGGCTGTGGAGAACTTCTCGTGAATCTTTCGCAAGATAAGTTCAAACACCTCACGCAGGATGGAATACATAGAAGCCTCGCGAATTGCCTTGGTTCCCCATCAAAGCCCTATACGCTTATCGGAGATGCGTTCGCTCACAACAAACGTAATTTTTGGCCAGGAGAGGTTGAGGGCCATTTCAATGAGCGCCTCGGCATTCCAAAGGTATGGCAAAAACTCAGCCGCGATGGACAGTTTCAGATGTCGCTGGGAACCTTAACTGCCGCCGCGACCGAGACGGTTGCCAAAAGCAAACTGGATGCTTTGCTTAACCGACGCAACGATATCGTCCATCGAGGCAAATCTTACTACACGGCAAGTGACTCTGAAGTACGGGCCGCAGCTGTTTACTGCACGGAATTGATTCGAGCGCTCGCGGATGTTCTGGTCAACCAATTGGCGGCGATCTGAAAGAGGGACCGTGACCTGTGATCTATGTCGTCCTCGCGGGAAACGTGCGTGAAGCGATTCACCTGTGCGCGCGTTCTGCCGACCGTCTCTTGACTGATGCCCGCTTAACCGGCACCGCACGAAGCTCCAAGCGGCGATTCAATGCCGTGGCGATACGACGCACCATTGCGATGGTATGCCCCTGGTAATCGTCGGATTCGAGGCGATTGATCGCCGACGCGGACGTTCCCACCTTCTTCGCCAGCGCTCGCTGGCTCAGACCGGCTCCCGTCCTCATGTCATGAATCAACTGAGCGACTTCGATATTCACGAGTTCTTGCTCAAACTCGTCCCGAGCGGCGGGATCGCTCCCAACCACTTCGTTATACAATTCTTGAACCGCGGCTGATTTGAATTTCCTTGTTCCTGGCAGAATCGGCTCCGAACCTCTACTTCCCAGGCTTGTACGTATGCGCAGCCGGGTCGCGCTCAAATTTGGCCTTACGTTCCATCGCCCGGCGGCTGACCGGAGGGCGGTGCTGAAGCTGGCGGCGGCGATGTCGCGTGGCGCGACCCGAAAATCGGCGGCGTAAGCTTACACCGGCAGCCTCAGCACGAACCGCGCGCCGCCTTCCTTGCGGTCCGACCACAAATCACCGCCGTGCGAGACCACCGTTTCGCGGGAAAGCGCCAGTCCCAAACCCACTCCGTTTTTCTTCCCCGCCGTGACGAACGGTTCGAACAGCTGCGCAGCGATGGAAGCCGGGATCCCGGGACCCGTATCCTCGACGCTGACGACGATCTCGCCATCGCGCCGGTCCGCGCGGACGCTGACGGACCCGCCGTTCGGCATGGCCTCGATGGCGTTGCTCAGCAGGTTTTGGAACACACGCTCCATCGGAGACCGATCGAGAGGCAGCTCCACATCTTCTTCCAGATCGATTCGAACGGTGACGCCTCGCGACTCGGCTAGGGCCGCCAGAGGCTCATACGCAGCCGTGACCACTTCGCGCAGGCCGCACACTTCGCGCGCGTGCGCACGGCCCTGGGTGACATCCGCCAGCTCCTGCAGCAGGCTTTGCACCTGGCGCGACGCCTTATAGATGTTCGCGGCCAGACGCTCGACTTGCGCTCCTGAGAGCTTGGCGTCCACCAGCATTTCGGCGCCGCCGTAAATCGCCGCGAGCGGATTGCGAAGGTCGTGAATGATGGACGTGGACAGCCGCCCGATGGTGGCGATACGCTCCTGCCGGATCAGATCTGCGCGGGCTTTGCGGATCGAAGCGCACATGCTGTTGAAGGTTTCCGCCAGCCGGCCGATTTCGCCTCCTCCTGGCACCGGAACGCGAACATTGTAATTGCCAGTAGCGATTTCCGCGGCCGCGCGGTCCAATTCCTCTACCGGCTTCAAAAGCCGCCGTGCCAGGAAGTAGGTAAGGCCGATGCCGGCCAGCACTGCCGCCAGCCACAGCACGGCCAATCTCGATCGAACCGCGGTGATCTGACTCAGCGCGCCTTCGAACGATCGCAAAATACGCAACTCGCCCACGGAATGTCCGTCGACGTCGGTCAGCGGTGAAGTGAACTGAAGATAGTCCGATCCGAGCAATTGGATCTGGCGCCGCGGAGAGGATCCGGCAGCGGCCAGTGCGCTCGCCGCGGCCGGATCGAGCGTGGAAGCAGCCACTCCGCCGTGCGCCAGAAATACGAAGTCGCTCCCGCCCGTGGCGTTCTTGAGCTCGCTGACCAGATTTGCGTCCACGGCGATTCCAGCCACAAGAACATTCAAGAGCGCTGAATCCTGCGTGGAGGCGACATACACCGGTGTAATGACGATTTGATACAGACGATCGCCGAGTGTGACGAAACCCCGGGCCTGCTTGGGAAATTCTCGGGCGGCCGAACGCACAACCGCAATCTCGGACATTCGCGGCTTGGTTTTTCCCTCACCTTCGGGTCCCGCCACGGAGGCAATCACCACACCCTTGGGATCGCACACCAGAAACAAAGTTTCCGGGCGCGAGAGTTGATCCCATATTTCACTGGCCGAATCGCGGATGGTGGCCCCATCTCCAGTACCGAAGGCCGAGCGGACGCTCGGCAGACGGCTGAGGATCAAGCTGACGCTGGCAAGTTGGTCCCCGCGTGCTTTCCATAGCGATTCATAAGCTCGAAAGCTCGCACGCACCTCGTCTTCCAAGGTCGTCGAGGCGATGCCAACAAACTGGTCCTGCAAGAGCCAGCCCATGACGGCGAACAGCACCGTGATCGCGATTGAGGTGGAGAATAGAATTCGCCACAGCAACGAAATGGATTGTAGCTTGAGTTTCATTTGCGGACAGCCGGGTAGACTCCGCCGTCATCGGGCGGGTCCGTATAGTCGTGTCCGTACTTGTTATGGTGCGGTATCACAATATATCCGCTTTCTGAGATCGCGATCGCCGGCAGAGTGACGCCTGCTTCTGTAACCATAACGCGGCGCGTGAGGGAATCGAGAGTCGCCTGGGTGGCGCGCTCATGGAAAACATGCAGGGAGTAATCGCCGGGAGGAATATCGTCGAGCTGAAACATGCCGTTCTTCGGGGTCGCCTCAAAGTAGGGCGTGTTGAGCACTACGATCACGGCGCTCATATTCGCATGGATATTGCAAAATACTCTCACCGCTCCAGGCCGGGCGAAGCGCACACGCCGGGATGTTCCGGGCGGATAAAGCCCCACATCGAACAATTGGCCATTGTAGTTGGAAAACGCATTGTGAAAGATGGGATCAAAGTTAGGGAAATCAACGTTGGTGCCCACGCGGATCGGCAACACGTGGGGTGTGAATGTCTTGTTTTTCTGGACCATCCTTGCAACCGCGTCCGAAGGCGCCGGGCCAGGTGATCCAGCGAGCGGCTCCAGCCACACCACCACACCGGAAAAATCCATATGCTTGCGCACGGCGGCGTCCTTGGAATCGCGCAGCTCTACGCGACCGGACACCGATCCGCCCACGAGCGTCGTGGCGCCGGCCAGGCTCAGAAATAGCCCGCACAGGGCCGGCGCGGCTCGCCAAACTAGCGAGTCCCCACGCGAATTGCGCCGCGTCAGGCTCCGTTGTGCGGGCGAATTGTTAGAACAGGTATGCAAACGCCAAGTCATAATGCGGATTGATTACGGTACGAGATCCTAAGTAAGTCGTCCGGATCTGCGAAGATTCGAAGCTTGTCAGGATGTTCGAACCCAGGCGGTAAATGATGTTCGCGCCGTAGCCCTGATTCTTACCGACCGCGCCGAGCTCCAGATCGCGGTTACGATCGTCCTCCTGGCCGGCGTAAATGTTGAACGAAGCCCGTTGCGTAGCCCGAAAGGTGAACTGGCCCCAGCCCCCGCTGGCGCCGACTGCACGAGCTTGACCATTAATGACGCTCACGCCCTGCCGGAGACCGCCGATCACACCCGTGTTTTCTCCGTGGAAGAAAGTGCCGGTGAAATCCACGCGCGCAGCCGGACGGATCAGCCAATCGATGGAAACAATCCGCGACGGGACCGATTGTCCGAGCACACGCGACGAACTGGCATGGAAGCCTGGCGCGATTTCGATGCGGCGGCTCCCGGACTGCGCCCAGTATTCGAAGCGGCCCTGGTAGCCCGGCCGGGCCCGCGCCAAGTCGGGATATTCCGTTGCCAGTCCCGTGCCGCTTTCCGAAGTCTGGTAGACGCCGAATTGCGCACGCAATCCGGACTGCCCTGATAGTGGGATCCGCTGTTCCACGCGCACCTGCGGCTGCCACAGCCACAGATTCCCGGCCGCGGTCAGTGGTGAGACGCCTACTTGCGCCAGCGAATCCGGTTCGCGCGGCGCGATGATCGGTTTGTCGAAGGCCAGCCCCAATGTGGTGTTCTTCCACATCGCGTCCAAGGTGGCAACGCGGAGGCGAACCGTTTGGTTGAGTCCAGTGCCGCCGCCAAAGAAGTCCACGTAAGCGGCGCCGGTGATCTTGCCGCCACCAATCAGGCCCGGGCCATCCAGCTTCAGGCCGATCACGCTCTGCCGGAAGGTCGCGCCGCCGGAAGCCAACCCGCCGTTGGGGGGCGCCACGGTCGGGTTATCCGCGCCGCCAGCGCCCTTGCCGTTCAGGAAGGTGTTGAACAACAGCATGCCCGTCAGAGTCACGGGCAAGCGATGTTCGCTGGATACTTTGGATTGATCCAGGTCGGCGATGCGTCGCTCGTTCACATCTACTCGTTCTTTCAAGGGTTGCGGCGGAGCTTCCGACTCCGCAGCCTGGGGCGCGGATTCAGGCGCTGGGGCGGGCTGGCTTGCCGCCAGTTGCTGCCGCAGCGCTTGGATTTCAGTCATCAGTTCGCGATTCTGGGCTTCCAGCCGGTCCAGCCGATCGACAACGGCCTTCAAATCCGGCGGTTGCTGCGCGCTCAAAGAGCCGGCGCAGGCTGCCAGAAGCAGGCACGAGAGCTTAGGATGCATGCAGGAGCTCCTCCAATTTCTTACGCATGGCGCTGGGCGAAAAAGGCTTGGCGAAATACGCGTTCGCACCCGATGCGAGCGCGCGGGCGGGCGTTGATGGATCGGTATCGGCGCTCACCACCAGAATCGGCAGCGAGCGAAAGCGGGGGTCCTCGCGAATCCGCGCCACCAATTCCAGGCCGGTCATTTCGGGAAGATGAACATCGGTAATCACAGCCGAGACGGTATCACGTTCTAATGCCATCAGGGCGGCCTCCGCCGAGTGTGAAGGCCGAACCACGATGCCCGGGACTGTTTGCAGCGCCAGATCCATCGTGGCAATGCAGTCTTCGGAGTCGTCGACCAGCAGGATCGTCATGGCAGGAACCGGTAACCGACGCCGTGCATAGTCAGAAAATGGCGTGGGATTTCGGGGTCGGGCTCCAGTTTCTGCCGCAGCCGGACCACGTGCGCGTCCACGGTTCGCGTATTGGGAAACGACTCGTAACCCCACACCGAGTTGAGAATCACATCCCGCGACAGCGCCCGTCCTGGATTTTGCATGAAAAAGGCGAGCAGATTGAACTCGGCCCGCGTCATGCGCGTTTCCGCACCGCTGCGCCGGACCGTACGCTGGTCCAGATCGACTTCGACGTCGGAAAAGGAGAGCACCAAATCGGAACCCTGCGTCGTGCGCCGCAGAAGGGCCCGGATGCGCGCCAGCAGTTCGCGCGTTCCGAAGGGCTTCACCACATAGTCGTCGGCCCCAATTTCGAGCAGCAAAACCTTGTCGATTTCGTCCCCCATCGCGCTGAGAACGATGACCGGAGTTTTCAGGCTAGCCGCCCTGACTCGCTTGCATACCTCCATGCCGCCCAACCCAGGCATACGGAGATCCACCAGAATCAGGCTGGGCCGAAGAGCGAAGGCTTGCTCTAGCCCGGTCGTCCCGTCCGCGGCCAGTATTGGACGGAAGCCTTCATTCTCCAGCATCAATCCGATTGTGTCCCGAAGGCTTTCATCGTCGTCGATCACCAGAATCGTCTGCATTTCGGGCTAATTCAATTGTAGACGCGCGGCTCCCGGGCAGCGGATCGCTTTTATTAACGCGGCGCCCTAATGGACGCCGCCGGATGCTAAAACGTCATGTCCCCCTTCTCGATCTGGCCTGCGGGCTTTCAGGCATTGCGCGGGGACGATCAACCGCCTGCGGTTCGACTTGGTCGAGCTACTCCAGTTAGCCACTAAGTCCCGCAGTGCCCTGGTGGCTGAGAGCCTGTTCCTGCGAAAGCAACTGGCGATGTTTTACAGAGAACGTCGGTCACGTCTGGAGATTCAGACCAAGCAGCTTCCGTTGCTCAAGGTATCAAACGGCGATTTCCGTCGATCTGGTGGCGTTAGGATAACTAGAGACGGAGTAGAAATCCCCAACAGCGGCTTTACTTCTCTAGAGCTCCCTGAGTCAGAAGTTCGCAGAAGAATAGGAACCCACTTGATAAGCTGGGAATCCAACCAGCATGGGCCGACCAACCAAACCGATCATGCTGAAGCAAGAGGAACGAGCTTGCGAATCGCGGTGTCTTGCTGGGATTCCTCGCCGCATGGGGGCCATGGATCCTGCGGTGCATCGTAGGTTTTGCGGCGCTCTTCGTGACGTTCGGGTATCTGCAGAGTAAAGCCACGTTCGATGAGATTCCCGAGCGGCTGACGGCCATCCCCGTAGCCAGATGGTTTTTTGCAGCCCACGTTGCCGCCATGGTTCTGGCCGGCGCTCTCACCCTCACGGCGTGAATACAAATGGTGCGCGGCACCGGATATCTGTGGCTCTACACGTCCACTGCAGTGATCGCGGCTTGCGTAGTAGGAAATTCCGGCAGGTTGTTGTGGCGGCCGATGGGCCCGTGTCACGTTCAGCCTGGTAGAAGGACTTCTGCGGCGCCTGCGAGTGAAATCCTCCTACGGCGATCTCTCGCGCGCCGGCGCTGCCGATCAAGACTAAGGCCGCGATGCGCACGGCATTCAGCAAATACATCACCGTCACTCCGGCCGGAATCAGAAGCAACGCTTGCGGGAAGCGGCATTCCTTCCGGAATAGGCACAATCAGACCACGCCAAACGCGAGCAGTAGCCCGGCGCCCTCAAAGCCTGAGCACTGGTCCGCAATTTTAACGCGAAATTTGCCAGTCCCGATGATCATCTTGGCCCCAGTCGGCTGTTACGCCGGAGGCAACCAGCGGGCTGGATCGCCTTTAATGTGGCCGCGCTGGGTTTCTCGATAGCCGCACGGCGCTCCCCGTATTTCACCTTGAATCCCGCGCACGTCGGGGCTTCGGCCCGATCCACAGAAAATCCCACGGCGGCCTATCTTCTCCCTTTCTGATGATTTTGGGAGCAGGGATGGTCGCCGGAGCGCTAACCGGGAGATTCGAATGGTTGTATCCACTACGGTTCTTTGCCGCGGCGGAGGCATTAGGTGCCGGTGTTTTCATCCTCTGGATCGGTCTCGACGGCGTGATGGGTAGTCCGGTGGCGATGGCTATGCCCGTTGCCCTCAGCGCATCCTCGGCTGCCCCGCGAATCACGTGGATCTCATTCCTGGTCCTGGCTGCCACCGTCACGGTCCCGATCGCCGAGGAGCTGGCTTTTCGCGGATTCCTTCTGCGACGTCTGCACTCGCAGGACTTCGAGTCGGTTCCCTTTCACACGGTTCACGTGGTTCGCGCTGCTGACCTCCTCGGTGCTGTTTGGCGTCCTGCATGGCCGCCTTTGGTTCGCGGGAATTCTAGCCGGGCTGCTGTATTCCTTCGCGGTAATCCGGCGCGGCAGGATCGGGGAAGCGGTGGCCGCCCATGCGACGACGAACGCATTGCTGACCGCGTACGTCCTGCTGTACGGTGCCTGGCACCTGTGGTAACGGTCGCCGCCGGAAACACCTAAAGCATTGATTTCAAGGTGACGATTCACCAAATGGTGAACGACACGGTGTAATTGGTTTTGGGGAGATCGGGGATCAGGTAACGGCCGCGGTCGTCGGTCACTACGGTCTTGCTGTAGCGCGTGGGCAGATCGGTGGTCTCGGCGATCACCCACACGCCGGCTTCGGGACCTTTGGAACTGGTGACGACGCCTCCAATATCGCTGGGGTCGACCCGTACGGTTTCCTTACTCGGCTGCTGCGCCCTGATCGCGATCACCAGGCTGGCGAGCGCGGCGCCGCACAAGATAAGTGTCCAGGATTTCATAAAGAACTCCTCGCGATTCCTTATATCGGGGCCAGTATATACCCGTGATGTCGTCAGCGCGACGGGCCGTTATTGAGCGGCGTCGAGGAACGCCTTCCCGGGTGCGGTGAGATTTCCTTGGCCATCGTAGAGGCCGTATAGTCCTTTATCGTTGAGGCCCGCGAGGGGTGGCTGGTCGAAAATCTGCCACCAGATCGCGTAGGCTACGTGGGCGCGTCGCATCGTTCTTGTCACGCTGGAAGCGTGTCCCGCAGCCGACTTGTCGAGACCGCGGTCGAAACCGAACTCGCCCACCATCAAGTGCCCCTTGAATCGTTTCTGCAGCTCGTCCAGATCGCGAAAGAGTTGCTCGGGCGTGGATCCAATGCTCTCCCATGCGGAATAGCTGACGTAATCCGGCATCGCAACAGAGGGAATGACGTCCTCCAGCATGCTCGCCAGGTGGTCTTCCTTTAAGAATCGGAGCGCGCTTACTTCAATGACCGATACCACCGAGACGCCCTTTAGCCCCTCGCGCGATGCACGCTTCCGGCCCGCATCGATCCCCTGTTGGCGAAGCTCGAAAAACTGCCGGTAGGCGGTCAGAACGTCCATCGTATTCCGTTTAGCTTCGCACGACGATCGGAAGGCCGGGTTGGTGGCAAAGTAGTAGGCGGAGTCGCAGTACAGCTCGTTGTCGCCCTCCCAGTTGGAAATGCCGAAGACCTTCCCACTTCCGCGATAGGTTTTGTACAGCCGATAGGTCAGTTCAGCATACTCGCCGCGCGTCCGGTCGCGATTCGCCGCGACGCCATAGAACGCCTTGTCGAGATAGTGCTTGTGCGGATGCTGATCGGTCCGGGGATCGCGCGCGTCACAGGCCTCGTAGGAGTTCGAATCTCCCCAGACCGTCAGAAAGATCGTTCCGAACGCAGGATCTCCCAGCACCGTTGCGTAGGCCGGGAGTGCGGCCAGAGACGCAAGCGTCTGTTTTCCGTGGCACACCGCCCCCATCGCGAAATCGGTTTCGAAGCTTGCGACCAGCGGGACCCGGATGGTCTGAAAACCCGACTGTTTCGCCAGGCGCGCACCCTCCTGCAGGCGATTCCCCGGGTACGTTCCGACCCATCCGAGATACACGCCTAGCTGCTGTGAACGTGCGTTCACGGCGAGTGTCAGCAGAATGCAGAGACTACTTTTTGTTAGCCGGAAATGCCGCATCTGCTGCCGATACGATCAGGCGCTCCAGTGCGAAATTCGGATACTTTTTGGTGAGTTTGGACCGAAACTCCGCGGCGGTCTTGGACGACTCGAGCGCGTCGTTGTAGTCGTGTATGTACGTCCTCATGAACGCGATCGTGGAGGCATCATTCCTCGCGCCGACCCGTTCGTGACCGGGAATCACGGTAATAGGTTTCAGGTCTGCAATCTGATCCAGCGTCTTGAGCCATTCTTCGGGCATCTTGGGCGGAGTGAAATGCGCTCCGCTGAACACGATGTCGCCGGCGATCACCGCGCGCATGGACGGAATCCAGATATAGGAATTATTCGGACCGTCGCCGGTAACGCCGCCGACGACCTGTAGTGCGTGGCCTTCGAGGTTGAGCGCGTTCCCCTGAAGCTCGTCCGGCAGGATCGGGCCTGTCGTCGGGAGATTGAAACCGAATTCGGGCGTCCAGAACTTCAGGCGTCCTTCCCAGCCATTGCGGATGGCGGCGATGGTGGCGGGAAGCGCCACGAACTTGGCGTTGGGGAAAGCCTGTTTCAAGACCGCGATGCCGAAATAGTGATCGGGATGCCCGTGCGTGATGTAGACGGTGGTTAAGTTTTTCTTGCTCTCCAGGATCATGGCTGCCACGCGATACGCTTCGCTCCTGACGAATTGCGTGTCGACCAGGATTGCGTCCTTGTCGCCGTAGATCAGCGTGGAATTGACCGAAAAGCCGTTCGCTCCGGAAGTGAAGACCCTCAGATGGAGTCTGGATTGCGCAGGCAGAGCGGAGCCGGCCGCCAGCAACATCAATAACGGCGCGAACAAGATCCTGGATTTCACGGTCGTACTCCTAAGGTTCTTAGTGTACCCGATGGCTCACGCGGACTCCGGGCCAATTCAGTAAGCTGTATGCAGCCGTTATGAGCACAGCCATCGCAGTCAGCCCCCCGGTTCGCACGTTCGAACGCAGGTCGCGGCCCTTGGTTCTGCGCTTGGCCATGGGCGCCATGATCTACGGGTTCGCCGCACCTTTGATGTGGGCCCTTCAAAAGACCGGCCGCGCGGAACGTGCGTTTCGCAGGATGAGCGCCCGCCAAAAGAAAATGCATGAGGAAAAGAATCCGTTTCGCGGTTACGTTCCCGGCAAGCAGGACGTATTCGTGGCGACGTTCGCCAAGAGCGGCACCAACTGGATGATGCAGATCGCTCACCAGCTGATCTGGCATGGAGCGGGTGAATTCGAGCACATCCATTCGGTGGTTCCGTGGCCGGATACGCAGGTGATGCCAGGGTTCATGCGGCATTACGCGATTCCCTTGCAGGATGCCCGGGACTGGGAGTCATCGCCGGAGCGGAAGCGCGTGATCAAAACCCATTTCGATTGGGACCTGCTGCCGTACTCTCCCGACGCCCGCTACATCATGGTCATCCGCGATCCCAAAGATATTTTTGTATCGAGCTATTTTTTCCTGAAGGATACCGTACTGGGCCCGGCCATGCCCTCGGTGGACACCTGGTACAAGCTCTTTCTGTCGGACGGGTTCGCGATTGGCGGCTCGTGGGCGGCTAATACCGCCGGTTACTGGGCGCAGCGGAAACGCGGAAACGTGCTGATTGTATCCTTCAAATCGATGAAACGCGATCTAAAGGGAACCGTTCGGAGAGTCGCGCAATTCCTGGATATCCATGCTCCGGAGAATGCTTCGGAACCGCTGATCGACCTAGTCTGCGAGAAATCGTCGTTCGAGTACATGAAAGGAATCGATCACAAGTTCCGGGTCGGAAAGGTGATCCCCTGGCGGCCTGAGGGAGCCATGATGCGCAAAGGCGTCCAGGGCGGTTCCTCGGAACTGCTGAGCCCTGAGCGTCAGCGGGAAATGGACGCGTACTTCATGGCTGAGCTCAAGCGGCTGGGCTCGGATTTCCCGTACGAAGAATTCTGCGACGTGAAGTAGGGGCGAGACTGCCCTCGGCCTGCTCAGTTTGTGCTGAGCGCCACTTTACTGGCATAACCGAACTTGGAACCATTGCGGGCGGGATACGCGGTGACTGCCACGTGATCGCCCCGCCGGAACGTGTCGAGCTTCCAGCCGTTCTGAATTTGCATGTTCGGGCTGCCCAGTTCGAATTCCCACTCTGCATCCTTCCCTGTTTTGTCCTGGGCTTGAAGAAACAGATGGACGTGAGGATTTTCCCAGGTGATCTTCGTGACCGTGCCCTTCAGCAGGATGGACTGATGAGTGTCGTACGTCGCCGAAAGAGAATGATGCGCCAGAGCGGGCGCAACCGCCGCCAGTAAACCGATCCCCGTGATCAGTAGAAGTTTGGTTTTCATCGTATGTACCTCCCGATGACTTTATCTACCTATACCTAAGCAGATTGCAGTAGTCAAGGCGGTGCGCGTGCTAGCGCTTCCGATACCAGCCCACGGCTTCCGGAGCAGTCGCGCCCTGACCGTCGTATCGCACGTCTGTCGTCCCGGCCAGCCGCATGGAACCGCCGGGAGCCTCCGGCAGCCGGTCATTGGTCAGCAGGAGGCCTCCGGGTTTCAGCATGGCCCCGGTGTTCTCAAGCGCCAGCATTTGCTCGAAAGCATCGTAATACAGAAAGATGTTGGTGGCCACCACCAGGTCAAAGTGGTCCGCAGCCGTAAGGTCGATGCGCTGGAGCACGATATTCAGCTCCACCGGATCACAGGCGAGCACCACGTCCGGCCGGATTCGCACCGCTCGCGTTTCCAGGCTTTGTCCGTTGTTTAAACGCTGGAAGATTTCCGGCGGCCGGATCGGTTTCACCGCGGTTCCCACCTGGTCGCCTAGCGAGCGCCAGTAGGCCATAAGCTCCGTCGGCCACGGACGCGATACGTCGCGCGGCAACTGGATGACATAGCCAGTGTTCTTCCGGGCACGTTCGCGCGCGCGCTGGATATGGTCGATCACTCTAGGGCTGACATCCAGAATCGACATCGAAAGGGTGTTGGCTTTGGCCAGCCCGAGCCGCACCAGCGAATCGTATAACGCAAAAGGTTGCACGGTCTGCTGGGGATAATAATCGTAGCCCGACTCTTCGCTCTTATCGATAAAGTCGAGGCCCGGCCCGATCACGGCCACGCGAGTCACACCGCCTTCGCGCAGCACTCCGCGCTTCTTCAAATCGCGCAAGGTTTGCTCGATCGAGAAATCGGGCAGGATGCTGGTATCGAGCGAAACGCCGCGATCGGAGAAAAGGGATGCACGATCCAAAAGCGATGTTGGCTTGGCTTCCGCGGCCCGCGCGGCGATGGTCCTTCTCTCCTGAAGCACCCGCTCCAGATTTTTGTATACGAATACGCCGGTCTCGCCGGCGGCTCCCGGATCGATTTCCTTGCTTCTTAGCAGGCCGCTCAGAAACACGAGCCGCTCGTTGTCACCTGGACTGCGCAGACCCCCAACCAGATCGTCCACCCGGGCCCGCAAGGCGCCGGATTTCGACGCTTCGGTGAGGTTCTCGACCCGGATCCGCGGGTGCTTAGTGAATGAGGTCCCCAAGAGCAGAAGATTCACCATGGAGTCCAGATCGCCCTGTTCCAGACGGGCGCGAATGGCTTGGTCCTGGCGCTGGCTCCAGGCGTTCCACTTGGCCGCATCCGGGTTCTGAAGCTCGGCGGGGAGGCGACCGCTCTGCGCATCCAAAACGGGCTTCACGCTCGCATAGGAGGTAAAGGCCCGGTCGGCCGCGAGCACGCCCAGGGCGGCGGCGAAGAACACCGAGATGTACAGAAGCCTCATACTGCAGAAAAGCCCGCCGCCCCGGTAGGGGCGGCGGGCTTTGGTTTGAGCCAGGATTTTGGCCTAGCTTAGAACTGGAACCGCGCGATTACCGTACCGGTGCGCCCGAGGAGATTGACCGCTCCAGCGCTTACGGCCGGAGCCCCGCCGGGTAGATTGTAAGCGTTGATCACACCAAATCCATTGGTGTAAACACCCGCCTGATTCCTCGACGGCGGGCTTTGCGGATTGGTTGTAATCGGGTTCGGCAAAATGGTGCGGTTAAAGATATTGACGAACTCACCCCGGATGTAGAAGTCGTAACGCTCCTTGAACCGGAAGTGACGGCCGAGGTTCGCGTTCTCTCTCGGCTGGCGCGGGCCGCGGAAATCGCTGTAAAGCGTACTGGCCGCCGGTCCGACACTGTTCGTAGGTATCTGAGCCCACGCCTTCGGGTTCAGGACGACGTCCGTCCACGGATTGTAACTGTGGATATTGTTGATGTCCTGAAGGTACAGCGGTTGGCCCGCAACACGTACGTCTTGGCTGGTCAGGAAATTCGCGGTGGTGCTGTTGGGCGGCGTGAGGAACATGCCGCTTTGGTATGTGGCGAAGAATCCGATCTCCCAATCCTTGGTGACTTCGTTCACGAATTTGGGCAGCAGGGAGTACTTTTGGATGGTATAGGTGAAGTTGAAGGTCAGAACCTGGGGCGGGATCTGCTGCAGCGCCCACGGATTTGCATCCGGGTTGAAGAAGTCCTGCTGGGTGGGAGTGTTGAAGCCCTTGGCCCAAGTGTATGCGCCACCCGCTTGGAAACCATGCGAGAAGCGCTTGGTGGCCTTAATTTGCAGAGAGTCGTACTTCGACCTACCGGTCGCGGATCCCGAGGGCAGGAGGTTCCCAAACTGCGGGAACGGGTACAGGGCACTCTGGAGTGTCGTACCGGTGAAACCGGTATAGGGCAGCATGTTGCCCAGCCGCGTTCTGACGGCGGTACTGGTAACCGGTTGCAGCAACAGGGCGCGGTCGGCATCGTTATTGGTTCCCGCCGGACCGGTTCCAGGGTAGGGGTACAAACCATACTTTGCGTATTCAGCCGGGGAGGTTTGGCTCAGGAACGCTTGGGGGCCGCCGCCGATCCAGACGGCGCGATTGGCCACATAGGATGCTTCCATGACGAAATCCCGCGTGATCTCCCGCTGGAGGCCGATGCTCCATTGGTTGATGCGCGGGGGACGGTTTTGGTTCGCGTCGGGTACAAAACCGGCGGGGGTCCCTCCCACGGTGCCGACTACCGGGAAGCGGTTCGGATCGGAGACGGGCCAGACAGGCCCCACGACGGCGCCGGGTGTCTGGATGTTTGCGTACGGGTTGATGCCTGCGAGTGGGTAAGAGCCGTTCGTGCCGATCCCGTTACTGTTACCGGCGAGGGCGCCCACGAACTGGTAGTTAACTCCCCAGCCGGCGCGAAGGACGGTTTTAGGATCAATCTGATAGGCGAGGCCGAGCCGCGGTCCGATTGCATAAGGGTAGGTCGGCTGGTAGAACTGGCAGTTGCAAGTATTGGCGTAGATTGTGGACCCGGGGTGCCCGCCCGCGTTGGCGTTGGGAGTGGTCGGATCGAGCTGTCCGACTCGTCCGTATTGCTCGTGCTGGGCACTTGAATAATCCCACCGGATGCCGTAATCCAGAGTGAGTTTGCGTGTGATCTTCCAGGTATCTTGAAGAAACAGTCCCCATTGCTGGTTCCCCAGACGGTAATTGATCTGCGGAGTTTGCGTGGTGGAGGTAACGGCGCCGGTGAGCGGGTTGGTTGTGCCGTAATCGCCCAGCAGCCAACTGGCGTAGCCGAAGCCCTGGGTGAAACCGTTGAGACTGCCGGTGGGCGTGAAGGGCTGCGAAGTCGCATTGAGACCGGTCGCCAGCGTAACCGTGGAAAAGGCTCCAGTGTAAGGCTGTTCGAGATACATCTCGGCGCCGATCTTGTAGGTGTGATTGCCCTTGATCCAGGTCAGATTCGCGTTAAAGGTGGGTTTTTCCTCGTAGTTTTGCGATTGGATCGCTTCCCCGAGATTCTGCATGCCGCCTAAGGGCCCCTGGCATCCAGTCTGGCCAAAGAAAAGCGGTTGCACGCACATCCCATTGATGGCGGGGAACTGACGATGGATCAGGAAGCCACTGAGCCCAATCGACGCCGGGTCAAAAGTGAGGTTGGGAGCATGGTCGTTGAAACTGGTGTGATAGTAGCCCACGCCCAGGTGAAGCAGGATGGTCGGCGTCACCGTGCGATCGTAGTTCAGCCGTGTGGTGTAAGTGGGAATGAAGGTGCCTCGGTACGCGCCGATCGAGGTTGGCAGACCATCCGCGCCGCCCAGCGGAGCGGAGATCTGGCTCTCGGTATTGATCCTGGACCAATAGAAGGACAAATGGTCCCTGGAAGAGATATTGTGATCGAGCTTGATCGACGGGATGGCGGAATAGCGGCCGCCTTGAACGTTGGCGCTGTAATTGCCCACGAGATTGGCGTTTTGAGCCTGCGGCAGCAGCTTTTCGATCGCCAGCGTGGTGGGATCGAAGCGGGAGGTGGGAATGATGTTGCCCGGGAACACATTGGCGTACCCAAAGCCTGAAGCCGTGGTGGCACGCGTCAGCGGGTCGTAGATGGCATTCGCGTACATCGGCCGGCCCAGTGCGTCCGTGGCGGGCAAGGCGGTGGTCTGAATGCCGTTAGCGGCGCACAGGCTGCAAGTTCCATTGGGTGAGATCGCGGAAAAATCGCCATTCAGATAGGCCGCGGTGGGTACGGTGTCGGTGAAGCCGTACTGCGTGCTCTCCAGGAACTGCTCATAGTTGAAGAAGAAGAAGCTCTTATCGTGCCCGTTATAAACCTTCGGTATATAAATGGGACCGCCCAGGGTGCCGCCGAAATCGTTGCGGCGGTTGCGCGGCCGGTACTTTCCAGGCTCGCCGTTCGCCGTGGAACTGAAAGGATTGCCGGCGTTCAGGTCTTCATTGACGAAATAGTCATAGCCGCTGCCGTGGTATTGATTGCTGCCGGACTTCATGGTCATGTTGATGACCGCAATGCCCGCTTGCCCGAATTCGGCGGCGTAGTTGCTGGTCTGGTACGCAATTTCCTGAATCGAGTCGACGCTGGGCTGGCCCATCTGCGTGTAATCGTAATTGCCGAAGATGCGCGAGGTCGCATCCTGGCCTTCTATGCGCATCGTCTCCGTTAATGCGAAGGCCGCGCCCAAACCGTTGAGAGTGAATGTTCCGCTACTGGCATAGGAACTAACGCCGGGGAGTGCCTGCAGCGAGTTGTATGGATTTCGCACGCCGGTGGTGCCGGAGTTGGCGGTCCCGATTCCCAGGAGGGGGAGATCCGTCAATGTGCTCATCTGGACGTTGTGCGTCATGTCGCCGGATTCGGTCTTCAGCAAAGAAGCCTCGGCCGTGACGGTGACGGACTCGGTCTGCGAGCCGACCTCCAGCGGAACGTCGATGCGCATGATCTGCGCCGCGGCCAGATCCAGGCCCGTCCGCTTGTAGGTTTTGAAGCCCGTCACGGTGGCTGTCAGGTCGTAAGCTCCGACCGGCAACGCGGTCACCGTGTAATTGCCCGTGGCCGTGGATACGGTTTTGTAAACCTGGCCGTTGGCCACGCTTTTGACTTCGATCGCCGCATTGCCTACTACCGCGCCGCTAGGATCGGAGACTGTTCCCGTGATCGTGCCCAAAGCGCCCTGTGCAAAAATCGCGGACGCGGACAATAAAAGACTACCCACGAAATACAAAAATTTCATACTTGGAAACCCCTTAACACTGCCCCTTAAAGCGAATTCGAACGACAGCCGTAATTTTAGCCCATCCGGTAAGGGCGCGCAATACTAGGGTCATGGTACGGGATGGTTAAAATAGCTTAACATCCCTTGGCGGACTGGGAATGATCTAGTGCGTGGTTCAGTCTCAATTGGCCTGATGCGGTGGATCGTTGCGATCCACCGCGATCGCGTAGTACTCGCAGGAGGGGAACTCACGCGAGCTGGGTTCTTTACTTCCCGGGCTTGAGGGTCAGCTTCTGGACGCGCCAGTTCAGGATCTCTGCGACGTACAGCTCGTTTTCCGAGGGGCACGCCATTTCGTGGATCCAGCCGAACTCCTTGGGCTGGCGGCCGGAACGCCCGAGCCATCCCAACACCTTGCCGTCCAGCGAAAGCTTGTAGACGCGGCCAGGATAAGCGTCGGCACTATAGAGATACTGCGTTCCCGGTCCGGGCGTGATGCAGATGGCCCAGGGCGCGCCTGCGCTTGCCACGTCCCCTTGGGTCGGAGTGTTGCTGAACCAGGATTTGGCGCCGGGCGTGACCGGCACGTCGATGGTGATAATCTTTTTGAAATTGCCGTCGTGATCGTACACCTGGATGCGGCGGTTGCCACGGTCGGCGATGTAGATGTTGCCTTGCGCGTCGGCGGCGATGCTGTGAGGCGTGTTGAACTCACCGGGAGCCGGCATGGCGCGATTCTGGACCGGACCGCCCCACGACTTGATCCAGTCTCCGTCCTTGTCGAGCTTGGCCACGCGGGAATTGATGTAGCCGTCGCTAATGAAAATGTTGCCTTCGGGATCCCAGGTGACATCGGTGGGCTGCCGGAATCGGCCGTCCTGCGCGGGACGCGGCGGATTGGGGTGCTCCAGGGGATGCGCGTTCTCGTCGGATGCTTCGGACTTCCGGCCGAACACCATCATGACGCGGCCCTGCGGATTGAATTTCACGATCATGTCCGAGCCTTTATCGATGGCCCAGAGATTGTCCTGGGGGTCGACTCGCACGGTGTGCGCGAAGGACCAGGCATACAGATTATGGCCGATTTCGCGCATGAATCTGCCATTCTTGTCGAATTGCAGGATCTGGGACGCGGTAGCTCCGTAGGCCGGGCCGGTGGTGTTGCCGCGCGAGAAAACGTACACCTGGCCCTGCGAATTCACCGCGACCCCGGCGGTTTCGCCGAAGTATAGATTGTCGGGCAGCTTGAAGAAGTCGGGATTCGAGTCGAACGGAATTTCGGGCACGGATTGCGCGAAACCCGCGGCCGCCAGCAGGCAGAACACGGCGAAGGGAGCAGTTTTCATGAAGCAGATTGTATCGCGATAAGTCCGGAAGCGCACAGGGTATAGTGGAAAACAGGATGGGCGGGTTGCGGTGGGCGCTGGTCATTGGAGCATGCGTTGCGGTTCCGGCTTGGGCCCAGTTGCCGACCTGCAACGTCTCGGCCTGGAGTTCCTGCGACCTGGCCTTCGATC
>Ga0209483_1000576_pt1 | contig 31465 bp, 26 predicted proteins | sample NGEPerA_FD_184508 | JGI IMG/M metagenome (GOLD analysis project Ga0209483, IMG submission 184508) | Arctic peat soil microbial communities from the Barrow Environmental Observatory site, Barrow, Alaska, USA - NGEE PermafrostL2-A... | ecosystem: Environmental > Terrestrial > Soil > Wetlands >... | reverse complement strand
AGGGCGACGCCGCCGCATGCGCGCATGGAACCGCCGTCGCTGCGATCCCCTGCCTATTGTCCACGCTCTCCCTTGGCTCATTGGAACCCATTCGCGTAAACTTGCCATATCCCGGACGCCTGTGGCGGGACGCCCGTGTCACGACAAGGAATCTGGGTTCAGGCGCCCGAAGTATTTTTTCGGAGATTTCTTGAGATTTCCCTCTTGCTTTCCCATCCCGTCTCCCGATATGATGCCCGTACAAACACTGAACATGGACGCCCGGTGGCTTGCGTCGAGTTCAGTCGCGGGGATTGGCCAAAGTGGACATCGCCCGCACCTTAAGCCACCGCAACGCGGCAGGGTTTTCATTAGCCGGCCGCACATACGCCGGCTGAAAAACATACCCGGCGGCAGGAGTATCTCATGGCAAGGTCCACCGATAAGGCGGAAGCGAAGAAAGACCGTAATTCCTCAATCGAGGAACCCACCGGCAGGTCTCCCTCGGCCAATCCGGCGCGGGATTCAGCCCTCTCGCGGGCGGTGCAACAGATCGAAAAGCAGTTTGGGAAAGGGGCCGTTATGAAACTGGATGGGGAGAATATCCAGGCCATTGAAGGCATTCCCACCGGCAGCCTGAGCCTGGACATCGCACTGGGAGGCCAGGGCATTCCGCGCGGACGGGTGATTGAGATTTTCGGCCCGGAATCCAGCGGCAAGACCACCCTTACGCTGCATGTCATCGCCAGCACGCAAAAAATGGGCGGCGTGGCGGCGTTTATTGATGCCGAGCACGCGCTGGATCCTTCCTGGGCCAAGCGGCTGGGCGTGCAACTCAACGATCTGCTGGTCAGCCAGCCGGATACTGGCGAGCAGGCCCTGGAGATTTGCGAGCTGCTCGTTCGATCAAATGCCGTGGATTTGGTGGTGATCGACTCGGTGGCGGCGCTTATTCCGCGGGCGGAAATCGAGGGGGAAATGGGCGATTCGCATGTGGGCCTGCAGGCGCGGCTGATGAGCCAGGCCATGCGCAAGCTCACGGGGGCGATTTCCAAAAGCAAATGCACGGTGATCTTCATTAACCAGATTCGCGAGAAGATCGGCGTGATGTTCGGCAGCCCGGAAACCACGCCCGGCGGGCGGGCTCTTAAGTTCTACGCATCCATCCGCATTGATGTCCGCCGCACCGGCACCATTAAGGATGGGGAAGTCTCCATCGGAAACCGCACCCGCGCCCGCGTGGTGAAGAACAAGATCGCGCCGCCGTTCCGCGATGCCGAGTTCGACATCATGTTCGATCGGGGCATCAGCTACGAGGGTGATCTGCTCGATCTTGCCGCCATGTGCGGGGTCGTTGAGAAAACCGGCGCCTGGTACAACTACGGATCGATCCGGCTTGGGCAAGGCCGGGAAAACTCCAAGCAATTCCTCACGTCCAATAATGAACTGGCCGATGAGATTCGTGAGGCCGTTCTGCTGAGCAAGGGCCTGCCCAGCGCCAAGCGCTCCCTGGATGCTCCAGTGGAGGCCCAGGAATTGGCCGAATCAGCGGTCTGACGATGGGAATATCATCGATAGAATGGTGCGAAACAGGCGTGGTCACCGAAGGTGACCACGCCACTTTTGTTTTTGCCCGCTCAACTGCTCCAACGATCTGCTTGCAATCCGAAGAGAAAGCAACCACGGAGACACCGGGGCACGGAGGCGCATTCGAGGCGACGCGCGATTTCGCGAGTTGCAAAAGCGTCGATTGGTTGCTTTTCCCAGCAATCAACAGTTGCGACAGTTGAGCCGGAAGCGCCTCCGTGTTTCCGTGCCTCCGGGGTGAGATTCTTCTTGTGACGGGTGAAGCCGGATTAAGCAGGCACAGAATCGGGCCGACACGTTAATGTCGGGAGGGCATTGCCAATGCCTTCGCCGGGCGACGGGTTGTTTTTGCGTTTGCCGGGGCTATGCATGAGCGTTCGCATTCTGCGCGGGGCGCGCGGTTCCACCGTCGCCCTATTGGGATTCTCCGGGTTGTTGTTCTCGTGCAACAGCCTGGGGCTTTCGTCGAGCCGGTCGGCCCGTGCCGCGGCGCCGCCGGATGCGCGGAAGCTGGCGTTGGATGACAACTTCGGCATCGCCGATCTTGAGCAGCATTTCGAGGAAGTCGCGCAGCGCGTTTCAGCTTCGGTGGTTGCCATCAGCGCGACCGATGCCAAGGTAGACGGCGACGAGGCGCTGCGATCGGACCGGATCAATCCCGAAAAACTGGCGGCGATGCTCGATCCGGTGGATCGCACCGTCGGCACGGGGTTCGTGGTCGATTCCGACGGCTACATCGTCACCAACGATCACGTCATCGCCAATTGCGACAATATCTGGGTCACCACCGATACCCACCGCGTTTACCCAGCGGTGGTGGTCGGCACCGATCCCCGCTCCGATCTTGCGGTGCTGAAGATTCCCGCTTCGCATCTCACGGTCGCAAAATTCGCACCGAACCTGGTTCGCCGGGGGCAATGGACGATTGCCATCGGCAATCCCTACGGCTTAGCGGGCGCGGGCGAAATGGCCGTCAGCGTCGGCATCGTCAGCGCATTGGGCCGCTCGCTGCCCAAGTTGTCCACGAAGGAAGATCGCCTTTACTGCGACCTGATTCAAACCACCGCCCAGATCAACCCCGGCAACAGCGGGGGCCCGTTGTTCGACGTTCAGGGGAATGTGATCGGCATCAACGCCGCCGTTATTCTTCCGCAAAAGCAGACCAACGGCATCGGCTTCGCGATCCCGATCACGCCACGCGTTCGCCAGATCATCGCGGATCTGAAGGAAGGCCGGGAAGTGAAGTATGGCCGATTGGGCGTTCGTGTCGTGTCGGCCACGCCACAGGAACTTCGCGACGCGGGATTGGGTGACGGGAATATTGGGGAAGGCGGCGCACGCGTCGAATCGGTCGAATCAAACTCGCCCGCCGCCAAAGCCAAACTTCTGCCCGGCGACATCATCGCAAAGTTCAACGGGCAGGACATTGTCGACAGCGAGCAATTCGTGCGGCTGGTGGGCGAGGCGCCCGTGGAGCATCGACTCACCGCGGTGGTTTATCGGAAAGGCAAGCAATTGAAGCTGCATCTGGCGACCGCGCCGCGCCCGGCCCCGCAGGCCGCCATCACGCGCGAGAGCCAGCGCTTTCGCTGGTGCGGCATGCTGCTGGGGCCCATTCCACGTCACTGGGATTTCGCGGGCTCGCCCCGGCCCAATGGCGGGTTGATGGTGGTTGCCATCGATCCGCAAAGCCCGTTCATCAAGGAAGGCGTCGCCCAGGGATCGATCATCACCACCATCGCCGGCAAAGCCGTCAGCGACGTGTTGCAGCTTCAACGCATCCTCAACGACACCGCTCCCAATGCCTGCAAAATCCAACTGAACAAGCCGCGGAGCGCGATGGTGTCGATTGGAGAATGAGCGCGCCGCGAAAAGGCCCGGCGCCACCTTCGGCCGCAACCAAAACGGATTGGCGCGAAGTCCGCAAAGGCGCAAAGCCGCGGAGAACGACTAATTCTCTAGAAACTAACTAAACAGTAAATGCGATATTGTCGAATCGTCGTTCGACAAATTGAGATACCGGAGTGCGCAGGCACGGAACGGAACGTCGCGACTCCGCGCCTTTGCGTCTTTTGTCTCTGCGCAAATCTTCTATCTGGGGGAAGGAATGCGCTGGCACTATTCTGCCGTCGCATCCACATCCACACCATGTGTGCAAAGGTGCCCGCCGCGTATGCCCATGGCTTCCAGATCACAGGCGAACATCCTGTACACCAGATCAGCCGGCAGGTGATCGGGCACATCGTGGTAATGCAGCGTGGTGTTCAGGCACGCGATGCGATCGGAAATTGCCGACACCGCGCGCAGATCATGGCTGACGAAAACCACCGTGAGGCCCAGATCGCGTTTGAGTTCCTGGATGGATTCGATGAACTGCTGCTGTCCGCCGCGATCGACGCCGGTGGTGGGTTCGTCAAGGAGGAGCAGTCGCGGGCGGGGGGCCAGAGCTCGGGCGATCAACGCGCGCTGGAGTTGTCCGCCGGAGAGGGCGCCGATCGGTTTGGCGGCAAGGTCTCCGATGCCCACCCGGTCCAGAAGTGAATCGGCGAATTTCAGATCATCGGGGTGATAGGCGCGCAGCACGCCGGTCTTGCCGGCCAGGCCCAGTCGAACCACTTGCCGAACATTGATGGGGAACTCGCTGGTGACGCGCGGGTTTTGGGGGAGATACCCCACCAAATCCCCGCGCCGCACCGCCTGCCTCGGGGGCAAGCCGGCAATGCGGACGGTGCCGCGCGTGGGCCGGACGAGGCCCAGAAGAATCCGCAAGAGCGTTGTCTTGCCGCCGCCGTTGGGACCGATCACGCCCAGCGTCGTGCCGGGGGCAATGCTTAAATTGATGCCATGCAGAACGCTCTGCTGCCCATAGGCGAATTCCAGGCCGGCGATTTCGACAAGGGGCTCCATGACTCGATTGTAGACTCGGACGTGACCGATCACGCCGACCCGGGCATTGCCATCACATGGCTTTCCCACCTGCTACACTAAGCTTCGCCAAAAATTTTCCCATTGGCCCCCGGCCCCATCCGATGATATGATGCTTGCATAGCAAATTACATACCGTTGCTCTGATGTACTTAAGGCTGGAATTTGTATGCAGTTAACTCAATCCCTTGGCATGCGTCCGGAGTTGCGGCACGGGCAGCTTCAGATCCTCACGCCCCGCATGATCCAGAGCATGGAGATCCTGCAGCTTCCGCTCCAGAAGCTCGAAGAACGCATCGAACAGGAGCTGCAAAACAACCCGGTGCTGGAGATGAGCGAAGGGGAAACAGACGCCGACCTCATCGTGGACGTGGAGACGGACGCCAAGCCCGAATACACCGAGGACGAAAAGGCCCTGGTGGTTAAGGAAGGCGGCGACGGGGCGGAGGACTTTGATCGGCTGGCCAAGCTCAGCGAATACCTGGAAAACGAGGAATTCAATACCAACAGCAGCTTCCGCGTCAGCAGCTACGACGGCGAGCGGGATAAAAAGCTCGATGCGATGAACAACACCGCCGCCCGCGGCGGCACGCTCCAGGAGCATTTACTGGGGCAGTGGGCCTTCATTGAATGTTCGCCCGCCGTGCGCAAGGCCGGTGAGGCGATCATTAACTATATCGATGCCGAGGGGTATTTCCGCACCGAATTCGAGACCGTCCTCAAGGAATCCAAGGCGCCGATTACGCTCGCGGATCTTCAGGAAGCCTTGCGCCTGGTGCAGACGCTCGAGCCCGCGGGCGTGGGGGCGCGGACTCTCCAGGAGTGCCTTCTTTTGCAACTGGCCGCCCTCGAACATGATCCCGAACAGGCCAAGGGGCACGATTTCGATCTGGAATACGCCCTGATCACCGAGCATCTGCACGATCTGGAGATGAATCGCTATCCGCAGATCAGCAAGAAACTGGGGCGGTCGATCGAGGAGATCAAGGCCGGGGTTCGGGGCCTGGGGCGCCTGCGGCCCAATCCGGGCAAGGAAGTGGGCGGCGAGGATTCCCCGTCCATCACCCCCGATGCCATCATCTGGTATGATGAGGAAACCGACCGCTACGAAATCGAGATGGCCAACGATCCGGCCCCCAACCTCTTCATCTCCGGCATGTATCGCAAAATGATCAAGAATCGCGGCTGCGATAAAAAGACCCGCGAGTTCCTGACCAACAACGTGCGCAACGCCCGCTGGCTTCTGGAAAGCATCGAGCAGCGCAAAAGCACGATCCTTCGGGTGATCCGGGCGGTGGTGGACGCCCAGCGCGAGTTCTTCGACAAGGGCCCGGAATTTCTGCGGCCATTGCCGATGATTCTGGTGGCCGATCAACTGGGAATTCACGTGGCGACCGTTTCGCGCGCGGTGAGTGAAAAGTGGATTCAAACCCCGCGCGGCGTCTTTCCGCTCCGCCGATTCTTCTCCGGCGGCACCACCAACGCCGAGGGCGAAGACATGAGCTGGGACGCCGTCAAGGAAAAACTCAAGGGCATCATCGGCTCCGAAGACCGGCTCAACCCCCTCAACGACGACGAAATCGTCGTCAAGCTCAAGGAGCAAGGCATCGAACTGGCTCGACGCACTGTCGCCAAATACCGCAAAATCCTCGATATCCCAACGGCCCGGCAGAGACGGGAGTTCTAAAACGGACAGTTCCCCATCCGCCGCGAATCCCGGCATATCCGGTCAAAATCTTAGCGCCGCGCTCAATTGACAGCCATCATCCCCATCAGTAGAGTTTCCGCCCTTAACAACAGGTCAGGAGGCTTTATGCATGAGTTTGATGAATTGAAGCGGATGGTGGCGGACGCGGAGGGTGACGTACAGAAGGCCGAGGGCGGGAACAAGGCCGCCGGCACCCGCGTGCGCAAAAAAATGCAGGAGATTAAGTCGGCCGCTCAGGAAGTTCGTAAAAAGGTGCTTGAGGGCCGGGATGAGCCTGAGGGCGAGGGTTCGACGGCTGCCGCGCCGGCCGAAGAAGCAAGCTAAGTGTAAGAGCGTGGGTAGGCGCGTTTTCGCGGTTTGGAGGCGGCCCTTCGGGCACACCGCTAAAAGTGTAAAGCCGGGAAATGCAACCTCAATCGTGACACGGGCGGTCCCGCCCGTGCGTGTTGCATACAACTCAAGATACATGCCCCCGCAACTGCTCTACGACATCACCGGGATCGACCTTGATCGCATCCTTTTTGACCAGGAGGCGATTCGCCAGGCCAATCCGCAGCGCGGGGAGATGGAGCAGTTGAACGCCATTGTCCATGCCGCCCCGGAAAAAGGGCAGATCATCGGCTACAGGGACATCGGCCTTGATGAGTTCTGGATCCCCGGCCACATCCCCGGCCGTCCGCTATTTCCCGGCGTGTTGATGATCGAAGCCGGCGCCCAGCTCGCCAGTTTCTACACGCGAAAATACATTGGCTGGAAGGGTTTCATCGGATTCGGCGGCGCCGACGCCATCCGCTTCCGCCAGCCCGTCCAGCCCGGATGCCGGCTCTATATCCTGGGGCTGGAAACTTCCAACCGCCATCACCGCGTCACCTGCAAAGTGCAGGGATTGGTCAATGGCGCGCAGGTCTTCGAAGCCTCCATCATCGGGAGTGAATTCTAAAGTAGCCGGTCGACTAACCACCGGAGACCGGCACGTCAGGACGCGGAGTGGGGCGGAAACCGGTGCCCTAAACGTGACACGGGCTTCTGACCTTTTCATTCTCCCAAGCGTACCTTTGATCGGCGGCCGCGACGGATCGTGGAGCCCATTTTCCTTGCGCTCCCCAGCCGCTTCATGCCCATGGCGTTTTCGCTGCTTCAACCTTTGCGTGACGTGCCGCTGGCGTTTCTCGACGTGGAAACGACGGGTGCGTCGGCGGACTTCGGGCATTGCGTGATCGAGCTGGGGATCGTGCGCGTCGAGGCGGGGCGGGTCGTCGGCGAATACCAGCAGCTCATCGATCCCCAGCGCCCCATCAGTCGCGGCGTAACCGCCCTCACCGGCATCAGCCAGCCGATGGTGGACGGCCAGCCCACCTTCCAGGCGCAGCTTCCCGCGTGCATGAAATTGCTCGAGGGGGCGATGCTGCTGGGCCACAACATCCGTTTCGATCTTTCGTTCTTGCGAAAAGAATTTCGCCGATCGGGCATGGATATCGCGGCGGCGCTAAGCGATGCGCCGGTGATGGACACGCTGCGGATTGCCCGCCGTCGCTATGGACGCGGCGGCAACGGGCTCCAGGCGTTGGCGCCCCGGCTGGGCGTTTTTCCATCCGTCGCCCACCGCGCCCTGGCCGATGCCCAAACCACCGCCGGCGTTTTTGAGAAATTGATGGAACCCGTGGGCGGCTTGTCGATGTGCCTGTGTGATGCCTTCGCCCAGCAAGGCGGGCCCATGGGCCTGCTCCCCCTCAACCCACGTGAAAGCCTGCTGCCCCTGGAACTGGAGGAGGCCCTGGAGCAACGGCGGCCGGTCCAGATGGAATATCTTGACGCCGCCGACAACCGCACGCTCCGCATCATCGAGCCATTGCACGTGCGCCGCGCCGGCGGCGAACTGCTCCTGATCGCCCACTGCCAACTGCGAAACGACCGGCGGACCTTCAAACTTGAACGAATCGTTCAACTCATGCGGATGGAAACCCCTCAACAATCATCAGCTCCAACCGAACCCCAAATCGCATGATCGGTTTACACTTTAGTCTGTACAGATTCACACGGCTTTAAGCAGTTCAGCGAAGGATTTTGGCGTGATGATCTCAAGACTTGGCGCAAGCTCCCGAAGCCGATGTCCTTCCTGGTTTGGGGCGGTCGGAAGCGCCAAAAGCCGCCGTTCAAACGTCACCAGGTAATCCGCCTTTGCCTCGATCGCCAGATCAAAAAGATGGTTGTCCTTCTCGTGATTGGGAAGCGCGAACCGCTTGGGAATGTTCTCAAACCAGACCGCATAACGTCGAGCGCGTGAGAGAATGGCGGCCACATGCTCGGGCGTCATACTCTTGTATTTCACCTGCAATTCGGGCCGCGTGAGGAGATTTTGTACCTCGAATAGAAGTTCGGGGCCGAGGCAAAGACGGACGGTACGATTGATGACTGCGGCAAGCGTTGCGTGTTGGCGGTGCGGCTGTTCTGGTGGTAGCGTCGCCCACTGAAAAAATACCATCATATCGTAGACGGCGCGAGGCCTCATGGCTTTTGGACCTTCTCGACGCGCACCTTTTCCAGAAGTTCGCGGCCAAACTCCGTCATTTCATCTCGCGTCATATTCGTCGATGAGAATTCGTTCTGGGATATGGCCAGCAATTCCTCAAGGCTCTCTTGCGTTACAGCCTCCTCGATCAATTCGCAAGCGTAGGCAGTCGGGTCCTTGCCTTGCGCGGCGGCCCGTTCGTTAAGTTTGGCTGCGGTTTCCGATGATAGCGAGATACTCAAGGTCATAGGATACCTCCTCACAAATATAGCAATGCCGGAGGCAAAAGGCACGTTCTGTCACTGATGAGGGCAGGCTGAGCAATTTCCCATGCTTCAGTACCGGTCCAACAAACCGGGCCGGGCGCTTTCGCGTCCGGCCCGTTCATTGTCATTCGCGGACTTTTCGCGGATTACTCATTGTCCGCCGAGATCAACCGGCCTTGCGGCGTGTAGAAGATGTTGCTGCCGGCGGGGCCGAACTGGGTGATCACCGAGCCGCAGATGAAGTCCACCTGGTAATGCGAGTTGCGAGGCAGGTGAACGGTCAGCGTGTGCGTCCCGGTCGTGAACGATCCGCTGGCGACCTGCAGCACCCGCTGCTGCGAGGCGGTGTTGGCGTCGAACGTCGCGCCGGGGGCCGAGTAAACCACCAGCGAGAAGGTGTCCGATGTGCCGGCCTTCACGGTGAAGGTCACGTTGACCGTGTCACCCTCATGGGTCTGGCCGCGCAGGTCGGTCACGGTATGGCAGCCGTCGGTGAAATAGAGCCGGCTTAGGTCCGACGCGCAATTGCACTTCTGGAAGTTATCGAAGTCGTTGTGCGTCGAGACCGTGCCGTAGGCGGCGTTGATCGCATAAGCGCTGTTGACCAGCGGGGCGGTGCGGACATACCCGTTGGGGACGATTTCCTCTACGAGATACTTGCCGGGCTGCTCGCCGCCGAAGATATAAGAGCCATCGGAGGCGGTGTTGACGGATCCGACGAGGATGTCGCCGTTGTCCACCATGCCGTCGCCGTTGCTGTCGCGATACAGTTTCACGACCACGGCTCCCATCGGGGTGTCATCGGCGGTCAGCCCGTTGCCGGTCACGTCGTTGAAGACATGGCCGCTGAAAGTGGCCAGGGGCGCGGTGACGGTCGGGCTGACGGTTCCCGACACGCTGGCCTTGCAATCGGTGTCGCCGGCGTAGGAGGCGGTGATGTTATGGCTTCCAACCGCCAGCGAGGAAGTCGTGAGCACGGCAACGCCATTGTTGACCGCGCCCTGCCCGATTGAGACGCCGTTGTCCAGGAACGTCACCATTCCGCTAGGCGACGCCGCGCCCGGAGCCATCACGCTGACGTTCGCGGTGAACGTCACCGACTGGCCCGGCGCCAGCGCCAGCGTCGAAGCGCTAATCCCTGTTTGCGTCGAGGCCTGGCCGACGGACTGACTGATCGCGGGGCTGGAAGCGATCTGGAAACTTGTGTCGCCGGTATAGGAGACGCTCAGCGAATGATTGCCGACCGACAGGCCGCTGGTGGACAGGGTCGCATGGCCGGTGCTGTCGAGCGTGCCGGTGCCCAGTTGGGTTGAGCCATCAAGGAAGATGACCGAGCCGGTGGGCATGCCGGCGGTGCTGCTGACGGCTGCCGTCAGCGTGACCGATTGGCCGAATACGCTGGGGTTCACCGAACTGGCGACGGAGGCGGCGGAAGCGGCGCGGTTGACGGTCTGGCTCAGGGCCGCCGAGGGTCCGCCGGCCACGTCTTTGTCTCCGCTGTAGACCGCCGTGATCGAATGCGGGCCGACCGAGAGGCCCGAGAGCGGGAGGCTCGCCACGCCGTTGGAATCCAGCGTCGCCGTGCCGAGCGGCGTCTGGCCATCGTAGAACGCGACGCTGCCGGTGGGGGTGTAGGAGGTCAACTGCACATCCATCACGGTCGCCGTGATGGTCACGGCCTGCCCGTAAACCGAGGGATCGGCGGAAGAGTTCAACGCGGTTTCGGAGTTATCAAATCCCACTGCCTCGTTGATCGCCGGCGAGGTGCTCGGCAGGAAATTGGTGGTGCCGACGTAAGTCGCGGTGATCGAATGGTTGCCCTGCGCGAGCGTCGAGGTGGTGAAGGTCGCCAGGTCATTGCCATCAAGCGTGCCCTGGCCCATCAGGTTGCCATTGTCGTAGAACAGGACCGTTCCATCCGGCTTGCCCGAGCCGTTGTTGGTGACCACCACGCTGGCCGTGAAGGTCACGCTTTGTCCGTAAACAGTTGTCGGGAGAAGTGATGTAACGGTGGTCGCGGTGCCGGCCTGCGCGACAACCTGATGGTAGGCCGCGCTGGTGTTTGCCAGGAAATTGCTGCCGCCGCCGTAGACGACCGTCAGTTGATGATCCCCGACGCCAAAGGCATCGGTCTGCCAGGTCGCCTGTCCATTGACCAAGCTCGCGGCGGCGCCCACCTGATTCGTGCCGTCGTAAAGGCTGACCGAACCGCTGGGCGTCCCGGCCGCGCTGCTGACGGTCGCGGTGAACGTCACCAACTGGCCATAGGAGCTGGGGTTGAGGTTGGACGCAACCGTGGCGGTGGCCATTGCGGCGGTGACGGTTTGCGTTGTCGCCGCGCTGCTGCCGGTGCAATAGATATCGCCGCCGTAGGAGGCGGTGATGTTGTGAGGTCCGGTGACCAGCGACGAGGTGGTGAACGTCGCCACGCCGCCGGAGATCGTGCCGGTGCCCAGCAAGGTGCCGCCATCAGAGAACGTGACGACGCCGCTGGGCGTGGCCACGCCCGGTGCGACAACGCTAAGCGTCGCGGTGAACTTGACTGATGCGCCGTAGGTCGAGGAGTCTTGCGATGACGCCAAAGTCATCGTTGTGGCGGCTTGGTTCACCTGCTGGCTGAGCGCGCCGGATGATCCGACGAACTCGGTACTGCCGTTGTACACCACGCTAAACGAATGCGGGCCTGGCGAGAACATGCTCAGCGGCCAACTCGCCGCGCCGGTGGCATCAAGCGCCACCGCCGGGCCAACTTGCGAGCCGTTGTCCATCAATGTCACTGTGCCGGTGGGGGTTGGGTCGGAGGGGTCAACCGGGCTGACGGTAGCCGTGATCGCGCCGGCCTGGCCGTAGACCGAGGGGTTGGCGGCCGTGGCCATCACCGTTTTGGTGGCATCCTGCGCCACCGTCTGCGGCACATCACCCGAATCGCTCACGGAGTAGTTGGCATCGCCCTGATAGCTGGCCTTGATCGTGTGGCTGCCCAGCGCCAGGGTTGAGATGCTGAACGAAGCCTGCCCGCCGGCATTGAGCGTTTCGGTATCGGCGGGTGTGGCGCTGTCATCGACGAAGAACAACACCGTGCCGGTCGGCACGCCCGTCGAGCCCGAGGGAGAGGGCGCCACCGTCGCGGTGAACGTGACCAATTCCGTCGGGTCTGATGAGCCGTCCGACGAGCTCACCGAGGTGGTGGTTGCGGTCATGGTCGGCGGGGCAACAACCGGAGCCGCCGGCAGAAGGGCCGCCGCCGAAAACTCCGAGGTATTGCCGGCGATGTCCGTCGCGGTCGCCGTGATCGCGGTTTGCGAAACGGCGGTGGCGGCCGCCCATTGGGCCGACGTCGTGTCAAATATCGCGGTGAACGAAGCGTTGCCCGTAGAATCCGTCGTCACCGTGCTCGAACCCAGCCAAATTTGCCCCTGGTACATCGTTCCCTGCCCGCCGGCAACGGCATTGGTCACGGCATCGGTGTAGAAGTCGAGGGTCATCATCGTGGACGCCGGGCCATCGACGGTGCCGGTGATCGTGAGCTGCGTGGCGGTGCGCGTCACGGACTGATCGAGGACCGGGAAATCCTGCAGGAGGTTGGGGCCCCCCGATTTGTTCTGGGCGGGGGTGTTGGGGGTGATGCCGTCGCCGCTCAGGTCTATGCCCAGGCCGACCTGATACGAGTCGCCGCTGACCGGCGAGTTGGAGAAGATCGAGTTTTGCTCGATGGCGTTGCTGGCGCCCGAATAGACGGCAACGCCGGCCCCGACGTTAAACGCGATCGTGTTGCCGGTTATGGTGGACCCGCCACCAGTGACGTAAACGCCGGCGGCGGCATTGGGGATTGCGTGGGCGCCAGTGTAATCAGTACCAATCAGATTCGCCTCGACGATGGATTGATCACCCAGGTTGATGCCAACGCCACTATGGCCGGAGATCAGGTTGCCTGTGATGGACGTGCCGGTGGATCCCAGGTTGATGACGATCCCGTCACCGTTATTGGCATTCAGAAGCGCGGCCGTGCCCGCGGCGTTTGTGCCGATGTAGTTGCCCGCGATGGTGTTCGCATTGGAGCCCATGACGTTGATGTCATTGCCCCCGCTCCCCGCGATGACGTTGCCCGAGATGGTATTTGCATTGGAATTGGAGTCGATCTCGATGCCGGCTCCGGCATTGCCGAGCAACGCGCCGTTTGCATCAACGGCTTTCTGGCCAAGAAGATCCGTGCCGATGAAGTTGCTGTCGATCGTGCAGTTTGTGCTGCCAACCGTGACGTTGTTGACAAAAACGCCATCAAGGAAAATTCCGCTGCCCATGTTCCCCGCGATGACGTTCATCGCGGCCGAGCTGCCGCCAATCACAACGCCGCTGCTGGCGTATAAGTGAATGCCGGCGCCTTGGTTCGCGACTGCATACTCGCCGCTCGCATCCGTGCCGATCTTGTTGTTGGTGACCGTGCCGCCGGCAGCGCTGTTGAAGTCGATTCCGTCGCTGCTGTTGCCGGAGATTAGGTCCCCTGTGATTTGGGCATTGTTTGCGTCCACAACGAGTCCGAAGCCGTTGGGGACCGCAGTTGTGCCGTCGGAAGCAACTCCCAGGTAATCGCTCTGTAGAGTCGTATTGTCCGCCCCGGCCTCGACGTGAATGCCCGCAGCGCCGAACCCGCCCACCGACAGACCCTTCACCACCGAATTAGCGCCGCCCAGATCTAAACCTGTGGACATGCTGTCGCCCATTGGCGCCAACAACTGAACCATCGGCGTGCCCGCGTAGCCAGGCTCGCCGGTCGCGTCGATTGTGACGGTCCCGGCAAACGAATCGAGCGCCGCGCTCAGTTGGATCACCTGCGGCACCGGGTTGTTGATGTCGGCCTGAGCAATATCGAAGTTAATCGTGGAGCCGGGCGCCAGATTCGCCTGCGCGACGGCCCATCGAAGCGTGCCGGTGTCCGCTGCGGTGCCATCGGCAGTGCTCGTCACCGTGAACGGCGACGAGGACATCAGCGTCCGCCCCTCAAGCTGCTCAAACACCGCCCGGCCGGCAGCGCGGCGAAGCGCATCTCGCGATGCCGACCGCGAAACAACCCGATTCCCCTGACGCGCTGAAAGTTCGATAACCCGCTTCATGTTGGTTTCCTTGTTTGCTGCCATGCCCGGCGATCAAACGTCGATCGCACCCGCATCCTCGGCTATGACATCCGATTCATCGGTCCGGAAAGCAAACAAGGAGATGCGGGAGGGTGCGGAAGTGTGTGAAGCCCTGACGGTTGTGAGGGAAGGGGCGCGTGAAAATCCGAAATCCGAAGCACGAAATCCGAAACAAATTCAAAAGGAGGAAAAAGCCAAATTCAAAACCCCAGCGGACAGCGCAATCGCCACGCGAGGCCCGAACCGCCGTTTAACACGCCCGGCCGAAAGCGCGCGAACGCAACGAGTAGCGTTTTGAGTTTTCCCCTTTTCCCTATAGCATTTATCCTGTTGGTGTATCGTTTCCGTACGACGGGTGCCACGGGTCGGCGTACTCGCAGACCTGTGCCTCTTCGCTCAACGCACAGGTCTCGGGGTACCGCGACCTGTGGCACCGAAATCGGAATGATGATCGAAGCGATACATCAATGTGATAAATGCTCTAATTTGAATTTGTTTCGGATTTCGTGCTTCGGATTTCGGATTTTCACGCGCACGAAGTTGCGGCGGCCGCTAAAGACTCACCCCCCGGCTGGCTGTGCCGCCGCGTCATGAATGAATGCCCTCACGTCCTGCCCCAGCTTCTCCAGCGAGGGGTGATAGTGGTAGATCATGTGGCCGCCGACGTAGAGGTTTTGCGTGATGTTGGAGCGAAGGGCGTCGCTGAGCTGCATGTGGCGGATGGTGTATTTGGCGGCAAGGTATGGCGTCGCCAGATCAGCCGAGCCGTTGGCGAACAGCACCTTCATGTGGGGGCTTTTGCGCATGGCATCCGCCAGATTGCCCGCCACGTCGAGGTAGCCGCTGCCGCCCTGGCCCATGTTCCAGGGGTGGACGTGGCCGCTCAAAGCCTCATAATGTTGGTCATTCTCGTACTTGAGCGTGCGACGAACGTAATCGCTAAACGTCGCGGTATACGCGGCAAGATAAGGCGCCAGGCTCGGATCATAATCGGCCCCTTCGCCCAGCACATCTGGATTGTAACCGGCGATTCGCGCATCGAAACGACCGATCACCTCATGTTCCTTCACCAGCAACTGCTTGCGAAACGCGCTGGGGGCGATGCGCAAATCGCTTTGCTCGACGTATTCCAGCGGCAGGCCGGTGTAGTCCGCCAGTTTCTGCGCGACCGCCTTGCGCTGGTCGGCGGGCAGGGCGCTGCCGGCGGCCAAGGCGGGAAGATAATCGTGCATCGCCCACTGCTCGACCTCCGCGATCGTCTTTTTCACGTCCGCGTTCTGCAAATCAGGCGGCAATTTCTTGTAATGATGGGCGATGGCCGCGTAGCTGGGCAGGTACAGAGCGTAGGGGAGCTCGTTTCCGTTGCCCAACTCGATGGTTCCGAAATTGAGCACCGAGGAGATCAGCACGATGCCGTTGAGGCTGATCCCCTGGCCTTCCAGAAGGTATTGGGAAAGGCCCGCGGCACGGGTGGTGCCGTAGCTTTCGCCGGCGAGAAACTTGGGGCTGGGCCAGCGCTGGTACTGTGTCGTATAGAGACGGATGAACTCGCCCACCCAGTGGATGTCCTCCTGCACGCCGAAAAACTGTTCGGGCTTTTCGCCCGCCGCCGCCCGGCTGTAGCCGGTGCCGACCGGATCGATGAACACCAGATCGGTGGCCGCCAGCCAGGTGTTGGGATTGTCTTCCAAATGATATGGCGGTGTGGGGGCATCGCCATTTTCGTTGAGGGCGACGCGCCGCGGCCCTGCCGTCCCCATGTGCAGCCACACCGCCGCCGCGCCGGGGCCGCCGTTAAAGATAAAGGTGATCGGCCGCGCCGCGGGCTCCTCGGCCGGCGTTTTTTCATAGGCGACAAAAAATATCTCCGCCTTGGGTTTTTTCGCCTCGTCGCGCAGCACCAGCTTGCCGGCGGTCGCCTTATACTTGAGCGTTTCGGCGCCAATGGCGATCTGGCCCTCGGTGACGGAAAGCTTGTCCTCGCCCTTGGGCTCCGCCGGCGATTGCTGCGTCTGGGGCTTGGGCGGATGTGTGTCTGCGGGGCCGTCCGCGTGCGCGAATCGTCCAACGCCTACGAGAAAGGCCGTGAGTGCCATTACGACGAAAAACCGACGATTACGCATAAGAAATCCAATCCGCCCAAGAAATCCCACCCCTCGTTGAATGGTATCACACTTTGTTTGAGATTTCCGTTTTCGGGACGGGAATCGTGTGGTATTCCGCACCGATCAACAACCATGCCTTTTTTGCTTGCTGTGCACAGCAAGCCACGGTCAGGCTGCCCGTGTCACATTAAAGGATCCGAATCCATGAATAGGCGTTCGTTCGATGAACCGCAATGTCGGACGCAGGCCATGCCTGCCGGTCAACGGCGCGTGTTCGCGCACGGCTATTTTGGTCACACGCTTTGCGTCGGGCGCATTCGCCGGCGGTGGGCAAGTGCAGGGAATTGATCTATCATTGAGCTGTCATTCCCGCCCCTTGGAGAGGTTGTCATGCACTCCGTCCGATTGTCGCCGCTTGCTTTAATCCTGCTCCTCTTTCTGCCGCTTGTCGCGCCCGCGCAGCCCGTCCAGAAGGAGACGCAGTGGCAAACCGTTTTTGACCCGGCACTTGCGCAGGCGCGCAAGCAGGACAAAATCGTCATCGCGTATTTCAGCGGCAGCGATTGGGACCCCTGGTGCCAGAAGCTCGACAAGGAAGTGCTGGACACGGAATTGTTCCGCGCCTGGGCGGCAAAAAACGTCATTCTCTTTCGCGCCGACTTTCCGCGCGACAAGCGCATCTCCTCGATTATCAAGGGCCAGAACGACCGGCTGAAGGAGAAATACAGCGTCATCAAAACGCCGACGTTTATTCTCATGGACGGCTTTGGCATGCCCTTCGCGCGTGCCGGTTATGATCAGGCCAAGCTCCGGGAAAACGAGGCAAAGGGGCAGCCCAACGCGTGGATCAAGTATCTGGAAGAAACCATCGCCAACAAGCCAAAGGATGAAACGCTCCTCAGCCAGCCGGGCCTGACGCCTTGCCTGAATTACGCCACCAAGCACTACATCTCGGCATTGCTGCTGATCACCCAGGGCCGCGCGCCGCGCATCATGCAGATGCGGGATGAGCTGCTCAAGAATCAGATTTTCGTGAAGTTCGTGAATCGCAACATGGCGTTCGCGCAGGTTGAATGGCCGTTGGATTTCGACACGTCCGCGGATGCCGTCGCGTTTCGGGCGTTTATCGAAAAGCAGAGCGTTCATCCCGCCGCCATGCAACTGGTGGTGTGGGACATGCAGCGCAAAAAAGTGATGGCCAAGATCGCCAGCATCGATCCCGACCACATCGACAAGACAATCAAAAAGATCGAAACGCAGCTTCCAAGGATCGACTATTCGGGCGGCTGGATCGACGACTACCGCAAGTCACAGGCGATCTCGCAGCAGCAGGATCGCTATATCCTGCTGGCGTTCACATCGGCCGCCGGCGAGTGGTCCAAACGCATGGAGCAGGAAATTTTCTATACGCCGCAGTTTGGCAAATACGCCCGCAAGAATCTGGTGACCGTGAAGCTGGACTACACCAACGCCGCCACGCAGCCGGTCACGCTGCAAACGCAGAATAAGACGCTTGCGGAGATGTATAACATTCGCGGCTTTCCCACGGTGATCGTGCTCAATCCACAGGGCAGGATCGTCGCCACCGCCCGCTACATGAAAGGCGGCCCCGGCCCGTTCATGAAGGAATTACAAACCGCGATCGCCAATGACCAGGAGCAAAGGGCGTATCTGAAAGGTGATAAGGAGTAATGCAAGTCCGATGACAATGCGCACGGGCGGGACGCCCGTGTCACAAATCTGGCCGTTGCAATCCGCCTGGAACACCGCGCTAATTGACGAAAACCGCCGCGGTCGTCATTCTCTATCGCGCCCGGTTGCTTCCCTCTCGAAAGGTTCCTTGTGAATGACATGCCGCCGCCCCCCAGCCGCCGACAGATATTGAATTTTGCGTTGGCGACAGGTGTTGGGGCGGCAATCGGCGCCGCGGCCGCGCGCGCCAAGGCCGACCCGCCCCAGCCGGCAGACCTGGAATCCATGCTCCCCAAGCTCCGCCAGATTCATGACCATCTTCTGTCGCTCGCCGGCAAATGGGTGGATGCCAGGCAACTCGCCCGCGCCGATGGGTTCATCTACACCGTGGATGCGGCACAACTCATGATCTGCTTCGCCCAGGCCGGCGATGTGCGCGGCTATGCCGCCCTGCGCGAGCACGCGGTGAAGAACGTCATCCGCGATTCCCCGAAAGATGCATTCACCAAAGGTTTCGTCTCCTGGCGATGGAAGGCCGGCGAAAAGCTCGACGCCAGCGGCACGACCGAAGCCCTGCGCACCGCCAAGGGCCTGTGGCTTGGCGCCACGGCGTTCAACCGCCCAGCCGACGCCGATCTGGCAATCACGGTGCTACAGGGATATTCCCGGCATTCGGTCGTCGATCAGGGCATCTGGATCATCCGCAACTACTTCGGCTTTGGCACCCGCTCATTCGCCAGCAACTCGTTTCTGGTCGATTACGATCCCGATTTCGTGCGCGAGGTTGCCGACGCTCGCAAAGACGCGGAGTTGCAGAAACTTGCCGATGAATGCTATGGCGTCATCACCCTGGCGATCGCGCCGTCGGGCTTGTTGTATGACATGGTGCAGCCGGAGGTGAAGACACTGTTCCCCGAGTTGAACCTGGCGGCGTTCAGCCCCAACGACGTGATCCAGCTTTCCAACTGCTGCACGACCGCCATCACCGTCGCGCGCGGCCTGCCCGCGGTGGCGCGCAAGGTGCTGGCTTTCGCGCTGGGCCGAATGGACGATTTGCGCACGTATTACCTGGGCCGCGACGGCGCCCCGCTCAACGACAAGGCCGCCAATATCTCCGAGTACAACACGCTGGTCCGGCTTGCCGCCGCATTGGCGTCCGGGCAAGCGACCGCCACGATCGCCGACCGCGCGCTGCCGATCTGGTCATACTTCGCGGAGCATGCCGAGCCGTCGCAGCTTTATCTGGTGACGGAAACGCTGCAGGCAGTGCAGGCAATGATTGGGATGAAAAAGGCGTGATAGCAATTTGAATCGCCGTCCTCAGGCCAGTAATTGTGGATGGTCCGCGGCGATCCAGCGAAGCACGCGAACCTGCAAATCCTTGGCAAGCGAAATCATTGCTGACGCGTCTTGCCGCGAAATTGATCCTGCCCGCTCGTAGACGCCGGCGTTGCGTTTCTTGCGAAAAAGGTCAAATCGTTGGATGAAGGTTCTGTCCGCGCCGACCGTGTGCTCAAGCGATTGGATCACGCGGAAATGGTGCGATTCGCCCTTGGGAGTTTCGTAACCCGCGGCGGCAAGAGCGGCGTGTGCCAGTTGCAAGGCCGCGTTGTACGCGATGGAGAAACGCCAATCGTCGCTGAGACCCGCGGCCTCACAGTCTCGCAGATCGCGCTCGACGACCTCGGTTAGTTGCGCGATCTCCGAGACGCTCGCGACGTGCGGCTTGAGCCAGCCGTTCGTTTGCCAATCCTGCAAGCTCATTTTCATCACCGATCAGGAAACATTTGGATTCGCTCATCACGCGCGTCAGGAAATGATGGCCGTTCGCGATCTTTTCCGCAAACTCCCCGGCAGAGTACACGGTCGGATTAACTTCGCGCATCAGAACTTCCTGCACGGGATGCAGAGCAGTGGCAACCTCCTCAAAAGTGGCTTCGCCCAAGATCATCACGTCCACGTCGCTGGATCGTTGCTGGGTTCCGCGCGCGAGAGATCCAAAGATAAAGGCAATGCGAATTTTCATCGCCAGCGGCGCAAGCATTTCACGCAGGCGATCAGCCACTCCGGTGGTCTTGACGAAAATCGATTTAAGCTCGCCATGAATCGGGCATGAAGGATTCGCGCGATAGAGGGTTTGGTTTCCGCGCATCTCCCGCTCGAGCAGGCCGGCCGCGTACAGCCGCATCGTTTCGCGCTGGACAGCGCCGACCGCGATGCCGGTGAAACGTGAAATCTGGCGCAGATGAAACCATTCATCCGGATGCGTAAACAGCAGGCCCAAGGTTGCGCGGCGCGCGCCCGAGAAGAGCACACTGCCAAGATCGAACGAGACAATTGTTTCCATATCGGGAACGATTGTATGCAAAGCGCGAACAATTGGCTACCGACGGGGTGCGGCGTTGCCACCAGCGTGTTTGAGAGTGTTCGGATTCCATAAAAACGGTCAGGCTTTGCCGGTGTTGGCCGGCCGGACGATCATCGCCAGCACCCCCGCTGCCGCGAAGCAGGCGGCCATGACGGCGAAGCCGGGCGCGGGATGGCCGGGGGAGGTGAGAACTCCCACGAAGTAGCTGCCCAGGAATCCGCCAACGGCGCCGGCGGTGTTCACCAGCGCCATGGATTCGCCGACCACATTTCGTGGCAGCAGGTCCGACATCCAGGCCCAAATCGGCCCGCAAGGCGTGTAAATGCACGAGCCGACTACGATCAAGCCCGCGAAAGCAATCCAGAAATGTTGCGGGCCGGCCAGAAACGAAACACAAAACGCCGCGCAACCCACGAACATCGAGCCGGCGACGTACGGCCTGCGCTGCAACGAACGATCCGACGCCCAGGAGACGAGCATCATCGAGAACATGCCCAGGAAATAGGGAATCGTCGCGTAGATGATCCAAGCCCGTGAATTGGGCGCGGCTCGTGCTTTGAGAATGGTCGGCAGCCAGAACATAAACCCATACGCCGCCGCGCTGAAACACAAATACATCAGCGACCAAATCACAACCCGCCGATCCGCGAACGCCGCCCAATAGTTGGGCACATGCTTCAGTTCGCGCTGCTCATCATCGAGTTGTTGCTGCACGGCCTGCGATTCGGCGGGCGCGAGCCAACGTGCTTCACCCGGGCGCTCGTCGGCCAGGAACAGCCAGAGAAACGCCCAAATAATCGACGGCACCCCCTCAGCCAGGAACATCATCTGCCAGCCTTCAAAGCCCGCGAATTTGTGGACGTTGAAGTGGGTGATCAACAGCCCGGAAACCAGCGAGGCAAACATCATCGTAACTGGATTGGCCAGGATCAGCAGCGCGTTGGCCCGCGAACGCTGCGGCTTGGTGAACCAGCGCGTGAGATAGACCAGCATCGCCGGAAGGACGACGCCTTCCACCGCGCCCAACACCAGCCGGTCGGCCATGAGCAGTTTTACATTGGTGAGGATGCCGGTGAGGCCCGAGAGCAGCCCCCATAGCAAAAGTGCATAAAACACCAGCCATTTCACGTTGCGGCGGGAAGCCCAGTTGGCCGCCGGGATTTGCAGGAGGCAATAGCCGGGGAAGAACAGCGCCGGCAACATCGCCGCGGTTTTGGGCCCGATTCCCAGCGTATGCGCCATGCCCGCCGCCTCGGCATACCCGTAATTCACCCGATCCAGGAATGCCAGGCTGTACGTCACAAACGCCAGCGGCACCACATGCGAGAAGCGGCTCGCCACGCGCGTGGGATCATCAACGGCATACGACAAAGTCTGGCTCACGCGATTCCTCCGGGAAAATGGGGCCGCCGGATCATATCCGATTGGCCGATTGCATTGCGAACAGCGCTTCAGTGCGAACCAGCCTTAACCTGCGCCCGCAGCCAAAGAGAAGATAACCACGGAGTCACGGAAGCACGGAGGCGCATTCGAAGCAATGCGCCATTTTGCGAGTGCAAGGAATTGAATGTTCTGTATTCTATGGTTCAGTGAAATGCCAATTGAATCGAAGGCGCCTCCGTGTTTCCGTGCCTCCGTGGTGAGATTCTTCTTCTGGCGGAGCAGATCGACGGATACATTCATGGGCATTCGTGGCTCCCGCGCTTCCCACCTTCGCCCGCTTTCCCGTAGAATCTCGGCCTCAACTGGAGCGCGAACGTGAGCCTGACACTCAAGGAACTGGCGGCGGAGATTGGGGCGGAGCTGAGCGGCGACGGCGAACTGGCCGTCGCTTCGGCCAATACCCTGGAAGAGGCGCAGCCGGGCCAGATCAGTTTCCTGGCGAATCCGAAATACGCCGCCTTGCTTGAAACCACCCGCGCCTCGGCGGTCGTCGTTTCTCCGGGCGTCAGCAGCGACCGCGTGGCGCTGCTCAAGACCAAGGATCCCTACTATTCGTTCACCAAAGCCGTCATCCGCCTGCACGGCTATCGCAAGCATCCGTTCCAGGGCATTCACCCGGCGGCGCATGTTGATCCCGCCGCCAGCATCGGCGAAAACACCATCATTTATCCCGGCGTGTACATCGGCCCACGCACGAAAATCGGCCGCGACTGCATCATTTATCCGAATGTGGTCATTTACGACGATTGCATCATCGGCGACCGCGTCACGATTCACGCCAACGCCAGCATCGGCCAGGATGGATTCGGCTACGCCACCAGCCAGGGCCTGCATCACAAGATCCCGCAAGTGGGCATCGTGATCATTGAGGATGATTGCGAGATCGGTTCGGGCTGCGCCATCGATCGCGGCACCCTGGGCAGCACCTTCGTTGGAAAGGGCACGAAATTCAGCGATCTGATCGCCATCGGCCACGGCACCAAGATCGGCCCGCATTGCCTGCTGGTAGCGCAGGTGGGGATCGCCGGGAGCGTGAAGGTGGGGCATCATGTGACTCTGGCCGGGCAGGTGGGCGTCGCCGGTCATCTCAAGATCGGCAACAACGTCACCATTGGCGCCCAGAGCGGCGTGATGGACGATGTGCCGGATCAATCCACCTACATCGGCGCCCCCGCCATGCCGGCCCTGCAGGCCAGAAGGGTCTACTCGATTTTCACTCAACTCCCCGATCTGCTCAATCGGATCAAGCAACTCGAGCAAAAAGTGGAAGAACTGTCCGCCACGGACGCGGAATGACGCGAATCAGCGAAAAACAGCAAGAAGATTCACCACGAAGGCACGAAGCCACAAAGGAAGTCAAGTAACTTGCCACTACACGGACCGCGCCGCCCACAACGGCTCAACAATTTCAGCTACGAGCGTACGTGCTGATTGCAAACTTGAATTTAATTTCTTCGTGCCTTCGTGCCTTCGTGGTTAATCCTCTTCCTCTTTCCAGAGTACGATGTTCACGCGCTCGACTTGGTGAAATGGAACCGGATGGCCGCCGTTTCGGCGGCGGCCAGCAGGGTCTCGGCGGCCTTGAGGTCGCGAAGGATCGGGTTGGGTTGCTTGAAGTCGTTTATGTTTTCCGTCACGTATTGAGCCACCGCGCGAATGGTTTTGAGCCCATCGGCGGCGGGAAACCACAGCTCGGGCGGGAGGCGCATCTTCGCCGGGTCGAAACCCTGCTCCTTCATCTGCTCCAGCAGCGCGGCCTGGCTTTCCGAAAGCAACGAAGTAAACGGCGTAACGCTTCTGCGGCGCGCGGCGCTATCCAGCCGTTCCGTCTCGCGCGCCAGTGCCTTGCCCGATCCGGCTTTCGTGCATGCGGCGCCGGCGGCGGGTAATTCCTTTTCCAGTGTGATGATGATTGTTTGCGCCATGCCGACAATTTCCACAAACCCGGCCGGCCTGCAAGCGACTACAGCCCCCCTCGGAGTGCAACCAGTGCGCTGAGCCAGCCCTCTTCCAACCGTAAAAGGTAGACGAGCCGACCGCGATGGAATCCGCGGATGGGGGCCTGGGGATCGGGAAAGCTTTCGGGGACGGGCCAACTCGGCGGAAGCAATTGCCCCATCGGGATCTGCCGGCTTTGCCGAAGGTCGCCCACCTCTTGGTCGCACAACAGCCGGACGCTGGCCCAGGGAAGAATCTCCCGTCCATGCAGTTCAACGTGCCCGCCGGGTCCCGGATCGGCCCACGGCCCGATCGCGGTTCGATGAAGGGCGGTGAGATGCGCCCCGCAGCCCAGCAGCCGCCCCAGGTCGCGCGCCAAGGCGCGAACGTAGTATCCGCCGCGCACGACCAAACGCAGTTGGCTTTCGCGCGGCAAATCGTGATTCAGCCAATTCGCCTCGTGCAGATAGACCCGCGACGGGGGCAGGATGACCGTTTCGCCGCGATGGGCCTTGAGGTAAGCGCGCTCTCCGTCGATGCGTTTGGCGCTGGTCGCCGGCGGAACCTGCTCGCGCCACCCGACGAACGCCAGGAGGGCATTATCCAGCTTTTCGAGGGATAGGCCCGAAGGATCGCCGGAGAAGATCGTGGCGCCGTGCGGATCGCAGTTGTCGGTTTCCGTGCCCCATCGAACGGTGGCGTGATAAACCTTGGGAATCGCGTGCAGGTAGTCGAAGAGCTGCGTCGCCGGCTGCACAAGAATCAGCAATAGCCCACTGGCAAACGGATCGAGCGTTCCGCCGTGGCATATTCTGGGCCGTTTCCGGGCGTGCGCATCCGGGACCGATTCAATACACGCCGACATGAATGCAAAGCTGGAGGGGCCGACGGGCTTGTGTAGGAGATGAATGCCGGGGGTCATCCTCAATTCGCGGATCAAAAGAAAAACGGCCACGAATCAGCACCAATGAACACGAATAATGACAAGGCGGCGCCTCACGTCGAATGCGCCTCCGTGGTTGTCTTCGTTTTCGGATTCGGGGACGTCCCGTTAGGCCCGCCGGCGGCGGACCAGCAGGCCAAGGCCCGCCAGGCCGAGCAATCCCATCGTTGCCGGCTCCGGGACGCCGGCGACATCGGCGTAGGTGGTGCCGATGCGCAGCTCGTCCACATTGTAATTCGCGCCGCCGCTCTGTATGCGAACCGTGTCCCAGGTGAAATGGGCATTATTGGTTACGTCAACGTCGGCGGCGGCCGGCTCGGCGCTGAGCGAAGGATTCACGTACAGGCGGATCCGGTCGGACGCCGTTCCGAAGTCAACGCGCGCGACCAGCAGCGATTGCACGCCCGCGGAAATGGCGCTGTTGGAGACGGGGCCGTTCTTGGCGTCGATGCCCCAGTTCTGGGGAGTGCCGCCGGATTGCCCGGTGCGTCCGATGAACAGGTTCTCCGAACCGCCGCCGCCGCCGCTAAACAAAGAGACACCGGCATAGCTGCTGTTGTCTGGAACCGAGCCGATGTAGCTGAGATAGAGGGTGCCGGTGGTGACAGGCGCGGAAACGCCGCGGAAGTTGCCGCCGTTGGCGTTGCTCAAATTGAGGCGATTGCCGGCGACGGGTTCGGAGTGGGCGCCGTCGCTGTAGGTGAAGCCGGGGGCGGTGACATTGTTGGACGACCCGGTCCAGGCGCCGCTCCAGCCCGACCCGCCATTGTCGCCCAGGATGCTGCCGGTCGGATAGGCGAAGCTGTCGGATGCCACTTGCGATGCCGATGCCGCCATCGGCAGCATGCCCGCCGCGACGGCCATCGAAACCAACGACGCCCAACCGCTCTTGAACTTGAACATTTCGCCTCCGTTGAATGGAAATTCCAGCTCGCGGCCCAGGATCAGTTCAACCCTTACCCGGCAGCGCCCACTCATAATACCGGCGAAAGTACAGGGGTGCAATGACCATTTTTTCTCAATCGCGCAATCCGGGCGTGGCCGGAAATAGTGGCACGGGCGGCTCGCCCGTGGAGTCGCGGTACGCCGCGATGTTCGACCGGTACTCCGGTCGAAGGCGCGAAAGCGCAGCGTTTTTCGTGTGCGTGAGGCCATCGGTCGCTGCGCTCGGGTAGTTTGGCCGGAGTACCGGCCAACGCCGCGGCGTACCGCAGCCACGGGCGAGACGCCCGTGCCACGAAAATGGCCGCATCCGCGCAACCCGTCCCCGCCCACTTTCCGCCGCCCCCCAATTCCCGTTGACGGTCCTCCGGTGTCCACGCCGGGGCAAAGCGTACTCGCGCCGCCCCGGATTGGGTACGCTGCGCCGCATGAGACGCGAAGCCGCGCTCCCAATCCCGGGCGGCGCGGCTCGGGCCCATGACACGATCCACATCATCGCGCGCCGCTTTGCCTCGGCGTGGGCACCGGATCATTTCCCGATCTGAGATTGCCTCATTTCCCGCATCCCCTCCGCAACGAGAACTCATACGGCTCTTCCGCCACCCCGTTTTCCGTGATGATGGCGGTGACCAAATTGGCCGGCGTCACGTCGAAGGCGGGGTTGTAGACGTCCACATCCGCCGGTGCCGTCGCGCGGCCAAGGCCATGCGTCACCTCACGCGTATCGCGCTGCTCAATGGGAATCTGCGCGCCGGTCGGGAGCGACAGGTCGATGCTGCTGGTGGGGGCGGCGACGTAAAAGGGGATGGCGAAGTGGCGGGCGAGGATGGCGACTCCAAGCGTGCCGATCTTGTTGGCGACATCGCCGTTGGCGGCGACGCGGTCGGCGCCGACGATCACCGCCGATACTTTTCCCTGCTGCATCACCGTGGCGGCCATGCTGTCGCAGATGACTGTGACGGGGATGCCGTTCTGCTGCAACTCGTAGGCGGTAATTCGGCTGCCTTGCAGGAGCGGGCGAGTTTCATCCGCGAAGACGTGAAACTTCACGCCGCGCTCATGGCCGACGTAAACCGGCGCCAGCGCGGTGCCGTATTGCACGGTGGCCAGGCCGCCGGCGTTGCAATGGGTCAGCAGATCGATTTGGCCGGAAGCCGAGGCATGGCGTTGCAGCAGTTTAATGCCGTTCTCTCCAATCGCGCGGCAAATGCGCGTATCTTCCTGGAGCATGGCGTTGGCGGCATCCAGGAGTTTTTGCTTGATCGCGCCGGCATCGCCGCCCTCTTGCGCCGCCGTTCGGGCTGTTTCGCGCATGCGGTTCAGGGCCCAGAACAAGTTGACCGCCGTGGGCCGACTGGTGGCCAGATAGTCGGCGGCTTCGTTCAGCCGCGCGAGCAGGCCGGCGTTGTTGCCGGCAAAGTCGCGCACGCCCATGTAAGCTCCGAACGCCGCCGCGACGCCGATGGCTGGTGCGCCGCGAATCACCAATCGCTTGATCACGTCCCACATTTGTCTTTCGTCGGTGATATCGACGTAAACGGGTTGGGCGGGTAGTTTGGTTTGATCCAAAAGCCGCGCGGCGTGGCCGGTCCAGGTAATCGTCTGAAGCATCGGCCGATTGTAGCGCCAAGGGCGCTGGAACCGCGCGGGTCGGCGGGAGTAATTTCGGAAAGCGCCAAGACGCCAAGGGCGCCAAGGAAGAGAAAATGGTTTGATGCGTCAGCCGTTGCGGGACTCATGGGAAGAAGATCGTTGATGTATCACGGGCGTCCCGCCCGTGCGGACGGTGTGGTAGTAGAAGAATTATGATATTCCCCTCTCTCGCCGCCAGGCACGGTGGCGGCGCCCGTGAAACGGCGACGCTGTCGTGCGGGTTCAGCGTGTGGGACTGGCCAAGCGTTCCGTGTCCAAGATGCCGTACAATCGCCCGAAGGCGAACGCCCTTCGAAAAAACAGCAAAGTCCACATACTTAATTTCTGATCTTCTTGGCGCTCTTGGCGTCTTGGCGTTCTTGGCGCTAATCTTCCCGAAGCTTCAGGTCAACCGTTTTGCACAAGGCATCGGCATGCGAAAACAGCCCGCGATTGTGATGTTCATTCTCTTCCTGTGTATTCCCCTGCCCGCCCTCGCGCAGGCCGCGGGGCAGGCTGCGAAACATTTTTCAGATCACTGGCTGCTGCATCTTCCCGGCATCGCGGGGCACAAGTGGGTGGACGATCAGATGATTCTGGGCCTGCGCGACGCCGGCTATGACGGCGCGCTGGACGTTTACGATTGGACCGGCGAGGATCCGGGCCTCACCGCCCTGCGCGCCTACAAGCGCAATCACGCGACCGCCGCCAAGATCGCCAAAATGATCTGTGCGCGCCATCGTCTGCACCCCAACGAGCATATCATCCTCACCGCCCACAGCGGCGGCACCGGGCTGGCGGTTTGGGCGCTGGAAGATCTGCCCGCCGACGTGCAGGTCGATGAAGTCATCCTGCTGGCGTCGGCCCTCTCGCCGGACTACGACCTGAGCAAGGCCCTGACTCACATTCGCGGCAAGCTCTTTTCATTTTGCAGCGAAAACGACGTCCTGGTGTTGGGCGCGGGAACGAAAATGTTCGGCACCATCGACGGCAAAAAAACCGAAGCCGCCGGCGAGTACGGCTTCACTTTCCCCGCCGGCGCCGACATCCGCCAATACGACAAGCTCATCCAAAAACCCTACGACCGGGCCTGGATGCACTACCATAACCTCGGCGACCACATCGGCTGCATGCTCCGGCCTTTCTCCAAAAACGTGATCGGGCCGCTGGTGGTGCAACCTCAATCGTGACACGGGCGTCCCGCCCGCGCTTGTTGCATGGAACTCAGAATACGCCGATTTTCCCTACTTCACAGCCGTCGGCACGGGCGGGACGCCCGTGTCACATTAAACGATTTGAATCCACGAATGACGTGGGTTCGCTCATCGTGATTTCTCCGTCTTGAATCGCTCGTCGACAATCGGCGTATCAGACGGCAGCGGAATGCGATTCAAATCCACGATCTTCCCATCGACCACCAACTCGATGTATGTCGCATTCGACCAGCGCACCCGCACGTTGTCCTGGCCGGGAATGGGAGCTTCGGGGATGGCTCGCTTATCCGTGCCGGCAGGTGGAGAGTGGATCAGAACGCCGGCGGGCTGGACCGCGAAAAAATCCGTCTTGGGGCCGCGCACCAGGATGATGGGCGCGCCTTTGCTCTTAACCTTCAGGAGGTGCGGCCACGCCGCCTCGAATTGCTCTCGCTTGGTAAATGGAATCTCGTAGTGCCGCTGCTGGACCATCGGGCCGATTAACGTGGTCGATTGCTTTCGCAACGGCTCCAATTCCGCGGGCCAGGTCTTGGGCCACATTCCTTCGTTGCTGACGCTATAAAGCGCACGCACGGTGGAGCCCGCCGCCAGAATGGCGATCGCGGCGAACAGGGCGATGGCGATTGTTCGTTTCATGGGTGATTCCTCCAAAAGGGGTTTGTTGCCGGGGTAATGGACGAACAACCCGCGATTAGGTTCCCGGAAATAATTCGCCGTTGCATTTCCCCCGCCCCTTGGTATCAGTGTGCGCGGCTTTTTTTTGAAAGGCTTCGCACATGCCATCGGCTCTTCCCTGCACGCTGGTGATCTTTGGCGCCAGCGGCGATCTCGCCAAACGCAAGCTGATCCCCGCCGTCTACGAGATGGCGCGGGAGAAATTGCTGCCTCAGCAATTCGTCCTGGTTGGGTTCTCGCGCTCGCCGATGACCGATGCGCAGTATCAGGCCGAGTGCCGCGAGGCGGTGCAAAAGTTCGCGCGAACCCAACCCGTGGATGCCCAAATCTGGAAGAGGATCGAGCAGAACATTTGCTACATCCAGGGCGACTACGGGTCAGAAGCCGACCACACCAAGTTGCACGAAACACTGCTGAAACTGGACAAGGAAAAACAGACCGCCGGCAATCGGCTGTTTTATCTCTCGACGCCGCCCAACACGTTCGAGCCGATCATTAACTGCCTGGGCAAACAGCAGCAGGCCCGCGCGACGGGCGGGTGGGAACGGATCATCATCGAGAAGCCCTTTGGCCGCGATCTGGCCAGCGCGCGCATGCTCAACGGCCTGCTCCACAACTATTTCCCCGAGGAGCAGGTGTTTCGGATCGACCATTTCCTGGGCAAGGAGACGGTGCAGAATCTGATGGTCATGCGGTTCGGCAACGCGATCTTTGAGCCGTTGTGGAATTACAAGTACATCGATCATGTGCAGATCACCGTCAGCGAAACCCTGGGCGTGGGCATGCGCGGCGGGTATTACGCGCAGAGCGGCGCCACCCGCGACATGGTGCAGAACCATATGTTCCAACTCATGGCGCTGGTGGCGATGGAACCGCCCGCGGCGCTGGACGCGGTGAGCATCCGCGACGAGAAGGTGAAGGTCTTCAAATCGATCCGGCCCATCCGGGCCGATCACGTCGAGCAATTCACCGTGCGCGGCCAATATGGCCCCGGCGAGGCCGCGGGGCAGAAAACCGGCGGATATCGCAAGGAAAAAGACGTTCCCGCCGACTCCAAAACCGAAACCTTCTCGGCGCTCAAGCTGTACATCGACAACTGGCGATGGAGCGGCATGCCGTTCTATCTGCGCACGGGAAAGTTTTTGCCCGAGAAGCTCAGCGAGATCGTCGTACGCTTCCGCTCGCCGCCGTTGACGCTGTTTCAAAAGCAATGCGAATCGCCGGTCTATCCCAACGACCTGATCATCCGCGTGCAGCCCGAGGAGGGAATCAGTTGGCGGCTCAACGCCAAAGTGCCCGGCGGGTCGCTGAGCATCAAATCCGTCGCACTGGATTTCCTGTACAAGACGACATTCAACGTCGAACCCCCGGAAGCTTACGAGCGGCTGATCTACGATGCGATGGTGGGGGACCAAACCCTGTTCATCCGCGGCGACGAAGCCGAGGCCGCGTGGGCGGTGATCGATCCAATCGAGCAGGGATGGGCCAAAAGCAAGAAAGAGCCGGAGATTTATGTGCCGGGAACCTGGGGACCCAAGAGCTCGATCGACCTGATCGAGCGCGATGGGCGCCGGTGGTTGCAGTCGTCCAGTGAGGATGCCGAGCCGATTATTGCCTGTTCGCTGTGATGTTGGGAATGCCGATGGCGGCCGATCGTCCTGCCCGTTGACAAATCGATGCCGTACCGTCAGAAATGCGTCGATGGACTTGCAACTTGATGGTTTGAAGTTTGACGACAACGGCCTGATCCCCGCGATCATCCAGGATGCGCGATCCGGCCAGGTATTGATGATGGCATGGATGAATCGCGCTGCCCTCGACCAGACCGTCGCCACCGGAAAAACACACTTTTTCAGCCGCAGCCGCAACAAACTCTGGCTCAAGGGGGAAAGCAGCGGGCACGTGCAGACGGTGCGATGCATCCGCACCGACTGCGACAAGGATGTGCTCCTGGTGCACGTCGAGCAGGCTGGAGCCGCCTGCCATGATGGCTATTACAGTTGCTTTTATCGCGAACATCAGATCGGGGCCGATTGGAAAATCGTCGGCGAAAAAGTGTTTGAGCCCGATGAGGTGTATAAGAAGTAACGCGATCAGCCGCTGCCAAAGAGAGAAACAGAAATCAACCGCGGAGGCACGGAAACACGGAGGCGCGTTCGATGCGATGCGCCTTTTTGCAAGAAACGCAACACTTCAGTCGTTTGCAGTGGGGCGGATTTCATCGCGGTAAGCTTGTTAACGTATCACGGGCGTCTCGCCTCATCTTTCGTCACATTTTTTCAGTCCAGCCGCCCGCGCGCCCATGACCATCAGGTGAAGGTCATTCCATCCGCGCCAGAGGGTGAGCCAGCCGGGTGGGCCGTCGGACTTGCGGTTTTGGTGGCCGCCCAGTCGGCCCAAGGCCATA
>Ga0209483_1000575_pt1 | contig 31467 bp, 26 predicted proteins | sample NGEPerA_FD_184508 | JGI IMG/M metagenome (GOLD analysis project Ga0209483, IMG submission 184508) | Arctic peat soil microbial communities from the Barrow Environmental Observatory site, Barrow, Alaska, USA - NGEE PermafrostL2-A... | ecosystem: Environmental > Terrestrial > Soil > Wetlands >... | reverse complement strand
ACAATTTGAATCGCCAGAAAATCCACGAACGTGTGCAGCAAATTCACCTGCGCGGCGGTGAACGGACGGTTCGCCGCCAGCCGGCCGAGCGTCGCCGTGCCGACCAACTGGTCGGCCACAAAAAACGCGTGGCAGACGCCGTTGCCCACGGGCATCGCCGCGCGCAGTGGATCATTTTTTCCGAGCGGCTCTTCGGGGCTGAACCAGATGTCCTGCCGCGTCCGCGCGGCGCGCGTCTCTGCCGATTTCAAAAGTTCGTCCTGCAAGGCGACCGGCGCGAGCTTCAACTTTTTCCGTTCCGGCAGCAGGAGCAGCGTCTCCAGTTTTTCTCCGTCCGCCGCAAGCAGCCGCAGCACCGCGCCGTCCGCCTCGGCGATCTGCATCAGGTCGCGCAGCAGCCGGTTGGAAAATTCCTTCAAGTCCGTGTGTGCGCCCAGTTCGGAGCTGTAACGGAACACGGCGACGAGGCTTTCGTAATTCGTCGCCAGTTCGGAGGTCATGTCCGTCAACGCCGTTTCGGCCTCGGCCAGGCGGCGCTGCAAATCGCCGGTGTCCGGCAAAACTTTTGTTCCGGCGGGACGCGCGCGGCGCAGCACCAGAATGTTCCGCCCCGGATGACGCAGGTAAAAAATTTCGTCGGTCAGCGATTTCATCAAATAAAGTCCGCGTCCGCGCTCCGCGTCGGCCTCGGGCAGTTTGATTTCGTCGGGCCAGTCGAATCCCGCCGTGCGGTCGGCGACCGTCACCTCGACATCGCGTTCGCCGGCGGAAACGTCAATGACGACGGGCAGTTGGCGCGCTTTTGGGTCCGCGTATTTCACGGCGTTGTTCGCGGCCTCGATGAGCGCCAGCTCCCACGCGTCCAATTCCGCCTCCGGCAAACCTTTTTCGGCGAGCCAGCCGCGCACCTGCGCGACGCCGGCGCGCACGGCGGAAAGTTCGCACGCGACTTCGACGCGGAGCGAAGTCCGATGGTCGCCGCGCGCGGCAACCGCCTGCGAAGTTTGCTTCTCGACGCTCATCTTAAAAATTCATTTTCATGCAAATCTTAAACCACGGGCTGGACGCGGTTGCTTTCCAACCAGCCCCGGAGCTGTTGCGTCGCGGAACCGGCCTGCGTGTCGAGGCCGGCGAGCGCGGCTTTTATGCGCGGGCCGTCGGCGGCATCGGCGGCATCCTCAAGGGCGAGAAATTTTTCCGACAGTTTTTGAAAACCAAACAGTGCGGCCAGTCCCTTGAGCGAATGCGCGGCGCGCTCCAGTTCGTCCCAACTGGCGGCGGCTTCGAGGCGCCGGATTTCCGCCAGGCGGCCGGGAAACTCGTTGAGAAAATCGCCGATCATGTTGACGACGGCGTCGCGTTCCAGCTCGTTGCAAAGCTGTTCGAGCCGGACAGGATTAAAAGTTTCGGCGGCGGAGCCGTCGCCGCCGGCGGCCGGCACGGCGGCGAGCAGCGACTGGTAAAGCTGCTGCGCGGTGAACGGCTTGGAAATATAATCATCCATGCCGGCGGCGAGGCAGCGTTCGCGTTCGCCGGTGAGCGCGTTGGCCGTGAGCGCGATGATGCGCACGCGGCGCGCGGATTTTTTTTCCGCCTCGATTTTTCGGATGGCGGCGGTGGCTTGATGGCCGTCGAGTTCCGGCATGTTGCAATCCATGAGAATCGCGTCGTAATTTCCGGGCTGGAATTTTTCAACCGCTTCGCGCCCGTTGACGGCCCATTCGGCGCGCGCGCCAAAAGTATCGAGCATCAACTGGCAGAGCTTGCGGTTGAACGGATGATCCTCGGCGACCAGAATCCGCAGGTTGGAAATGGCCGTGAGCTTCGGCGCGGACGGTTCGCGCGAAACGAGTTCCGTTCCGCCGCCGGGCCGCGCGGCTGTCTGGGTCGGCTCCGGCTTGTTTCCGGCGACGATGGCAACGAGCGCGTCGAACAACGGCTGTTCGCGCACGGGCTTGAGCAGCACGTTGACAATGCCGGCGGGGCCGGCCTGGTCTTCGCCGAGCGAACCCGTCGGACTCGCGAGCAGAATGCTCTGCACGCGCTCCTTGTTTTCCGCCAGTTGCCGGCGCAATGCCTCGCCGCCGAGCGTCAACATCTCATCGTCGCAAATCACCAGCGGGATGACGGCGGCGCGCAAATCATTGCGCAGCGCGCGTCCGAGTTCCGCCGCCGTCGCCACCGCCCGGCAGTCCACGCCCCAGCCGTGCAACTGCCCGACGAGCGACTCGCGCAGGCTCGCGTTCGGCACGGCGATGATGGCCTGCAAAAAAACCAGGCCGGGAAAACCCCGTTCGATGGCGGGCTGCGGCGGAACTTCAAACGGCAGTTCAAACCAGAAGGTCGAGCCTTTGCCGGGCACGCTGTGGACGCCGATCTTGCCGCCCATCAGCTCGACGATTTTCCGCGAGATGGCGAGGCCAAGCCCCGTGCCGCCGAATTTCCGCGACGACGACGTGTCCACCTGCATGAACGGCTGGAACAATTTTTTAATTTCGTCGGCGGCCAGACCAACGCCGGTGTCGGTGACGTCAAAACGCAAAACGATTTTGCCCGGCGCGTGCTGATGCGTTTGGACGCGGACGACGACTTCGCCGCGCTCGGTGAACTTGACGCCGTTGCCGACGAGGTTGAGCAGCACCTGGCGCAGGCGCCCGGGGTCGCCCGTGAGCCGGTGCGGAATTTCGCGGCGGACGACGGCGGCCAGCGTTATTTTTTTGCCGGCGCCGCGCGCGCCGGCGTTTTCCAAGACGGAATCCACAACCGCGCGGACGGAAAATTTTTCGCGCGTCACGGTCATTTTTCCGGCCTCGATCTTGGAGAAGTCGAGCACGTCGTTGATGACGTGGAGCAGCGCGTTGGCGCTTTCGACGGCGGCGTCGGCGAACTCGCGCTGGCGCGCGTCGAGGCGCGTGTGGCCGAGCAGCTCGACCATGCCGAGGATGCCGGTGAGCGGCGTGCGGATTTCGTGGCTCATGTTCGCCAGAAATTCGCTCTTGGCATTGCTGGCGCGGTTGGCGTGCTCGGCGGCGGCGCCCGATTCGGCGGCGGCGGCGTGGAGCTGCTGGTTGATCTTTTCCAGCGTGGCCTTGGCTTCCTGCTCCGCCAGCTCGGCGCGTTTGCGGGGCGTGATGTCCTGCATGACGGCCTGGAACTCAAAACTTTTCCCGCCGTCGCGGCTCAAGCGGCGGATGTTGCACTGATGCCACTCGACATGGCCGGCGGCGGCGGTGGCGCGGCGGTCAAAATTAAAAACGGGTTTGGCATCCGGCAACGATTGCAGGGCGGCGCGAAAATTTTCCGCCTCATTGTCTTCCAGCGTCAGGAAAAAATCCGTGCCGAGCAGCTGCTCCTCTTCTTTCGCGTGGAACTCACAGAAGGCCGGGTTCACGAACGTCACGCGGCCGTCGGGTTCAAAACGGCAGATCAAATCCGACTGGTCGGCCACGACCGCGCGCAGGCGCTTTTCACTTTCGACGAGTTCAATTTTCCAGCGGCGGCGTTCGGCGGCGGCGGCGCCGAGCAGCAGGTTGGTCGCGGCCAGGACGCCGAGGTAGCCGGCAAGCTGCTGCAAACTGTCCGCCTCGTGGCCGGTTCCAAACGGGCCGGTTTTTTTCAACAGCGAAAAAATTGCGATGGCGGAAACGATCAGCGTGCCCGTCGCCGCGCCGCGCGGGCCGAACCGCAGCGCGCCCCACAGCAGAAACGGATACGGCAGGTATTCAAGCGGGAAGGGTTGCGCGGCGGGCACAACCCAGAGGCCGAACGCGAGCAGCGTGCCGCCCAAAAGTCCCGCCGTGCAGACTGCGGCTTCCGCTACCCGCAAAAAATTCATGCTGACCGACGACCGCGTGGCCCAGGTGAGAATGACGGGCGCGACAATCAGCAGCGCGAGCACGTTGGGAATCCACCATTGCATGGTGAGCGGCCAGACGGCGTCCCAGTTGATTTTGTTGGCGCAGGCCAGGCTCGCGGCGATGAGCGCGGCGTTGATCACCGCGCCGAGCACGCCGGCAAAAAGCAGAAAGGCCGCCGCGTCGCGGGCGCGTTCCAGGTTGTTTTGAAATTTCAAAAGACGCTTCAGCAGGAAAGCGCAGGCCAGCGCGCCGACGGTGCTGCCGGCGGCAATGCCAAGCGTGAACAGGTCGGGCGGAAGTTTGTCGGCGACAGAAAATAAAATTGCGCCGAGGAAAACGACCGGCGACCAGCGCCAGCCGAACAGCAAAATTGCCGCGAGCGCGATGCCAGCCGGCGGCCAGAGGAGCGGCACGTTTTCGCGCCCGGAAAAAATTGCGGCGTGTCTGCCCGGCAGCCCGGCGAGAAAATAAAGCCCGGCCAGCGCGATGACGCGCGTGACCAAGGCCAGCCGGGTGTTTTTTGAATGGCTCAATCCGGCATTGGTTTAGCCTTTTTTCGCGGGCAGCACTAGCGGGAAATTTTCACCGGTTCCGCCGGGTGCGAAAAATTATTTACCAGCCGCCGCAAATCAGGCAATGTGTGCGGCAAGGAATTGACCGGAGGACTGAAAATGTCTGAAATGAACAACCACCTGCAATCAGCCAGCACAGCGCGCCTGCCGGCGCATTTGATCGCGCACATCAACGTCAAGCTCGCGCACATCGGCTGCCAGCCGGTGCCGATCAAAGGCGACGCCGAGTTCGCCGAGATCGCCGCCGCGATGGCCGGCCAGTCGCGCGAAAAAGACCGGCTGCTCGGCCAATACCTCTGCCCCGCCGACGCGCGCATCCAGACTTTTCTCTACGACTATTTTCAGGACGTGCCGGTGACGAAACTGCCGTCGCGCACGTTCACGCTCGACCGGCCCGGCCTCGCACGCGTGTTGTCGCTGCCGCTGGACCGCGACTTGTTTTCTTCCGACATCATCAATTCCTACCGCGTCAAGCAGGGCGTGCTGCACAATCCGCGCAGCGACCGCCGCACGACGCAGGGAATTTTTCACGTCACCGAAGGCGGCCTGCCGATTCCCGACGACAAGCTCGGCGTGCCGAAAACCACGTTTGCAAAACTGCTCGCGCTCGCGCTGAACCCGCCGCGCGAACTGATGCAACTGCCGTTCACCGCGACGCAGCCCAAGCCGGCGGAATGTCTGGTCTCATTGCTGCTGCGTCCGCTCGTGTGTCCGGCGGTTCCCGGCTTCACGGCGGAGAAGACGATGGAAGTCCGTTTCTTCGTCCCCGGCAATCTCGTCAGCAATCTGGATTTCGTCGAAAGCATTTTCGGCAACGGAGGCGATCCGTTGCTGCCGGAAAACGATTCCGCGCTCGACACGGAACATTGGACCGGCCACACCGGCTGCGTCATCCTTGCGCCGCACCTCGTCAAGGCGACGAAAAAATCCGTCGGCCTGCCGCACTTCGACCAGGCCGCGGAACGCCAGCGCCGCGACGGGATGTGCTGGAAGGACGAAAATGAAATTTACAACCACGGCGGCGCGTTCAAGCTCACCTGCCGCGACGAATCCGGCGTGATCGTCACGCTCATCGCGGACAATTATTATGGCTATTGCAAAAAAGAGGTGAAGACGCAGATCAGCTACGCGGCGAACCTGTTTGGCAATTGCGAGGAGGAGCACGCGGGCGGCGCGCTGGTTTTTCCCAGCTACGATTTGGGCGAGGAATTCAGCGGCGAAACGCACGTCCGCCGCCGCGAACATAATTTTGCCGAGGCCGCGACACTTTACGGTGAACTGATGGATTTGCAGCCGGCGGGCTACGGCGTTGACAAAAAATTTCCAGAAATCATCTATATCCCCGAAGACGCGTTGTTTGATTTGCACAAGCAAACGGTTTCGTGGACGAACGCCACCGGCGACCACGCGGTCAAATTGCAGCCGGAAAAAACCTACATCCGTCCGTCCGGCTACAAGGTGCGCATGGAAAAACCGCCGGGCGCGAACCGCGCATGGCGGCTCGTCGGCACGGCGGCGGAAGGTTTGGTATGTCATAAACCCTGCACGGTTTCCGGCGGCGGCAAGTCGGAGATTTCCAAGCCGATTACGGACGCGATTTTGACCGGGCCGGTGTTCGTCGCGGATTTGAAAAGGGATTTTGACCTGGTTGAAGATTTGATCCACCGCGATTACGCAAACCGTTTTCTGGAAAAGTCGAAAAAAGACGCACGCGCCGTCCTCGCGCCGGAGCGTTCGCTCGGTTCCGTCATCAAACTGCTCACGCCGGACAAGCGCGAGTTCACGCCGGAATATAATTCATGGGCCGAGACGATTCCGCAGCACGTCAAGGAACTGGTCTTCGTCGTGAAACGCCATTACAAGCCGGAGTGGGGCGACGACTGGCGTTCGCATTTCAGCGTGGACATCATCAACGGCACGCCGGGCTACGAGTTGAAGTGCGACAACCATGTGCTGGTCACCACCCGGCTGCGCGTGGGTTTCGATAAGGACGGCGCGTGGCGGACGTTCGGCCTGCGCAAAGATTTTCATCCGGGGATGAAGGTGCAGTTGGAGGATGACATCACCGCATCCGTGCTGGTGCCGGCGGCGGGCGTCGAAAATCTTTCCGGCATGGACCAGGGCGCGACGTTGAAATTCGTGCAGAACTGCGAACAGCGTTTGTTCCAGCGGCCCGACGACGCCATCCATCGCGGCTACGACAAGATGACAGAATCCGATTTCTCGCGGCTGGACAATTTCTTTTCCAACTACGAGCCGCTCACGCAAAAAGACGCGCTCGCGCTGGTCGAGGACGCGATTCATTTCCACGAATTCACCGCGCCGATGCAAAACCTCATCCGCGAGTTCGCCGCCGAAGGGCGTCCGGATTATTGCGTCTCCTCCGCGCACCCGCGCCTCGTGGACGGCAAGCCGAGCAAGAATCCGCGCTACCTGCAAAAGCGCCCCGACCTCGTGCATCCCGCCGAAACCTACATCGCCGAGACCGGCGCGCGCCTGCGCCGCCGGATGCCCGCGACCGCCATCGTGCCGACGCCCGTGGACGCCGTGCTGCCCGGCCGCCGCAACAACCCGCCCGAAAGCGGCATCCGTTCGCTCGCGTGCTACAACCCGGTTCACTACATGGAACTGCCGGAGCTGTTCATGGAATTCATCTGCAGCATGACCGGCAAATCACCTTCCACCACCGGCGCGGGTTCCGAAGGCGCGCTGACGAAAGGCCCGTTCAACGCGCTGCCGCCGATCATGGATTTGAACAACGCGCTCGTGTCGTTCGTCCTCACCGGCCAGAACGCGTTCGTCACCGCCGCCGGCTGCGTCGGCCCGAAAGTGCGCGTGGATCACGATGTGAGCTTGATCGTGCCGGAAGTTTTATCGCGCATGATGCCGGAGGAGCGCATTCCGAAATTTCTCATCGCCCGCCGTTTTCTCGACAAGCTCGAGGATTTTGAGCATCACGGAAAAAAAATCCTTGCGAGCCGGCTCGGTTATCGCATCAACGTCCGCTTCGTCCACTTTTTCTTCGGACGCGTGTTCAATCATCCGCACTCCGTCTTCACCGAGGAAATGCTCAAGCCGGAATTGCAGGACCTGGAAATCTTCGTGGACGGCATGGAGAACATCGTCGCCACGCAAAAACGCGTCGCCAAAATGTATTTCGACGACGGCAGCATCGCGCAGGCGTGCCCGCCGCTGAAGGCGTTGCTGCACATCATGCTCAACGACGAAGTGGAAGGCAAAGGCTTGGATCATCCTGAATTTCGGAAACTGTTCACGCGCGACTATCTCATGGCGAGTGACTGGTATGCCGCGCGGCTCGCGGCGAAGCAAAAAGTGGACCGCCGCCTCTGGAAACGCCACGTCGAATACCTCAACGCCTTTTTGCGCAAGCCGAGCCACGAGGACGTGGCCGAGCAGTTGAAAATCGCCGACCGTCTGTCGCGCGCCCGGAAAAATCTGGAGGAAGTCGAGTCGCCGGCGTATCTGCAAAAACTCGCCGGCACGCTCGGCGCGGAGCCGATTGAGAATTATACCAAGGCGGCGTAGGACAGGCGTCGCGCCTGTCTCTGTTTTCATTTTTGAAAGAGACAGGCTGGAAGCTCTGTCCTACCTTAATTGATTCGCTCGGCGATTTTGTATTTGAACATCCGCTTCTTCATCCAGCGCACCGCGAGCAGATCGTAGAACGACGCGAACAGCCGGTTCCACACGCCGTAATTGCTCTGCCCGGCGAAACGCGGATTGTTCGTCACTTCGATTTCCGTGACCGTGTGGCCTTCGATCTTGAACAGCGTCGGCAGGAAACGGTGCATGCCTTTGAAAAATTTCAGGTTCTCGATGCACTCGCGCTTGAACGCGCGATAGGTGCAGCCGGCGTCGGCGATTTGCTCGCCGGACAATTTATTCCGCACCGCGTTGGCGATGCGCGAAGAAATTATTTTGACTAAATTATCGCCTTCGCCGCGTGCCTTCACGCGCGTGCCGCAGACGCAGTCGAAATTTTTCAGCGCCTCCAGAAATTTCGGCAAATCTTTCGGGTCGTTCTGCAAATCGGCGTCAAGCGTGAAGAGATATTTGCCGCGCGCCGCCTTGAGACCGGCAAAGCTCGCCGCGCTCTCGCCACAATTGAACGCAAATTTCTGCACGCGGATGCGCGGGTCGCTGGCAGCGAGTTCCTTGAGGATTTCCCACGACTTGTCCTTGCTGCAATCGTCGGTGATGACGATTTCGTAAGAAATATTCAGCGGCTCGACCGCCGCGCGGATGGCTTTGACGAGTTCGCGCAGATTTCCCTCTTCGTTGTAGCAAGGAATGACGAGGCTGATTTCGGGGGAATCAATGTTCATCGGCTGAAAATGAAAACATGAATTTCGAGAACTGGCACGATTTTCTTTTTGTCAGGTCCGCCCCGGCAAATCCAAATGTGAAAACAGCCACATGAATAATTTTCATGCCAGACGCCCGCTCCGGCAAGTCCGCCCGATTTCATATTGGGGACGCGCCGGAATTTTGCGCGTTGCCGGAGCCGGGTGTTTTGCGCCACGGCTAATTATAAACGTGCGCGAACTTCAGCCGGTTGGCGTCGGTGATGCACCAGAGGTTGAGCGGGGACATGGCTTTCGGACATTTGTAGTATCGGGCGCTCCCGTCGGCGAAGGTATAGTTTGAGCCGCCGGAGCCGTAGGAGCCGGATGTGTCGCTGACGGCTCCGCTGCCGCCGTGCCGGCTTTGCTCCAGCACCTGGTCAATGTCGTTTCCATTGTTGCCCTCCAGCAAATCCATGTAGTAATCGTTGGCGGACGTGAACTTCTCGCCAAGAATAACCGTGTCGGACTGATAAATGATGGAAGTTTCCTTCAATCCGCTTTGAGCGGCGGCCGCTTCTATATCACCAAAATCAGTGTGCACGCCAAGTTTGTCAGAATACCAGTCGTTAAAACCATTGATCAGATAGCTGCGCTGCGACTCGTCGGCCGCGTATGGCGAGTTGGTGTCCGTATTGGCAAATTTTCCGTTCAGTCCCTCCGTCGGGCAAAGCAGGGTTTTTAAGTTCTTGCCGTAGTAGTCGTAAAACTTGTCCGGCCAGCGGTCGAAGCTGTTGCGGACCGGATATGTTCCGTGAAAATCGTCCACATATATGCGCGAGGCGATTCCCAACTGCCGGAGGTTGCTCATGCACGCGATGCGCTGCGCGGTTCCTTTCGCGCGGCTCAACGCCGGCAGCAGCATCGCCGCCAGAATCGCGATGATGGCGATGACGACGAGCAGCTCGATCAAGGTGAAAGCCCGGCCCGCGCGAAAATCGTTTTCACGTTTGTCGGATGACCGGCTTTCTGTTATTTTCATAACCATTGCTTCCTGCGCCGCGTCTGAACAATTAGTTTGACGTGTCTCCGGCACGCGATGTTACAAGATTTGTCATGAAAAAAAACTGGTTTCTCGTCGTGGTCGCGGTGGTTTTGGCGGCCGTCTATGCGGTTTATTTCACAGACTGGTTCACGCCCAAGACCATTCAAATTTTTCACTCCGACCGCAATCTTCACCCGCAGTTGCGGCGCAACGCCGTCGGGATGCCGTCATTGATTTTTGGCGTCAACCGCCCGTTAAAGTTCACCGAAATCAAAGTCGTCCCGGCCGCCGGCTTTCAGACCAACCGCGACATCCTGCCGCTCTGGCATCTCGTCTCGGACTCGAACTCCGTGCCGGTGAAATCGTTTTACTATGGCCAGCCCATCCGCGGCATGAAGCCCGCCGTCCTGGGATCCCGCCCGGAGCCGCTCGACACCAACATCACCTACCGGCTCATTGTCACCGCCGGAAAATTCAAAGGCGAACACAATTTTGAAATCAAATAAAATTTCAACGGGCCTCGATCATCGTTCCCGCAAAATGGCACGCCGCGAAGTGATCCTTTTCACCTTCGCTCAAAATCGGCGCTTCCGTTTTGCACCTTGATTCCGCAATCGGGCAACGCGGATGAAAGGGGCAGCCGCTCGGCGGATGAATCGGCGACGGCACGTCTCCCGGCAAAACAATCCGCTGCCGTTTTGATTCAGGATCAACTTCCGGCACGGCGGAAATCAGCGCCTGCGTGTAAGGATGTTTTGGAGCACGGATGATTTCCTTCGCGTCCGCCTGTTCGACGATTTTTCCAAGATACATCACCAGCACGCGATGGCTGATGTGCTCGACCACCGCCAGATCGTGCGCGATGAAGAGATACGCGATGCCGTGTTCCTGTTGCAGATCGCGGAGCAAATTTATTATTTGCGCCTGCACCGAAACGTCCAGCGCGCTCACCGGCTCGTCGCAAATAATTAATTCCGGTTCAACCGCCAGCGCTCTGGCAATTCCAATGCGCTGACGTTGCCCGCCGGAAAATTCATGCGGATAACGCTGTGCGTAAACCGGGTCGAGGCCGACATCCTTGAGCAGTTCAAAAATCCGTTTCTGCCGCGCGGAGCTGCTGTCGGTCAATTTGTGGATGTCCAGCGCCTCGCCGACGATTTGCTCGACGGTCATGCGCGGATTGAGCGAGCCGTAGGGGTCTTGGAAAATCATCTGGAACTTGCGCCGCCGCGCGCGCAACGCCGCGCCGCTCATTTTCAAAATGTCCTCGCCGTCGAGCGAGATTTCCCCCGCCGTCGGTTCGACGAGGCGGACGATGGCGCGGCCGAGCGTCGTCTTGCCGCACCCGCTTTCGCCGACGAGGCCGAGCGTTTCGCCCGGCGCGATGCTGAAGCTCACGCCGTCCACCGCCTTCACGAATTCGCGGACGCGGCTGAACATCCCGTGCTTCACGGGAAAATGCACTTTAAGATTTTTGACTTCGAGCAGGTTCATGCAACGGCGTCAAGAGTTCACTGAAAATGCGTTTGTGCCAAACTAAAAATGTGCGCCCGTGCGCCCGAGTCATCAAGACCGGAGGTTCAGTGTCCGGGTTTGCGGCCAAGCGAGGTTTAACTCCCGCCGGGAAATTTAACCGTCGCGGCTAAAACTTCCACATCATGTCGGCCATGAAATGGAGAGAGGTGCTGGTCTTGGTGTCGGGAACATAATAGTCGGCCACCAGCCCGTCGCGGTTAATAAGGCCGTTGAGGAAGCAGGTTATCGAGAAGGTCAGTGAGTCGGTGAACGAATAATTGAATTTGATCAGGTGACCTTTGATGTTGGTGCCCCCATAGTATCCGTAACTGCTATTCGCGTTTGGATTGTCGCCGGGATAGAACGCAATGTTATCATCGTCCACCAACTGATCATACCAGGCATCCGCGCCAAGGTATTCGTAACGATAGGAGATGTCCCAGGTTTTTTTCGGCCGGACTGGCCGAAAGTTACTCCCACCCAAAAGCCGTCGTTGTTCGCCGGCGCGCCGGGATTGTGCATATATTCACCGGCGAACTTGAGGGGAAACGCGCCATTGTAAAACGGGAAGCTATCCAAGGTATAAGTTACGCCGGCATCGGCAATGATCGGGGTGTAGTTATATTTCAAAACATACAAGGCGGACGCGCCGGGAGGAACCATCGGCACAAACGGCACGCGGGTGTTGCCCCGGTTGATGTAAGGCACGTTGGCGGTGGTGAGCTGGCGACCGTTGACAATCTGGAATGCCCCGACGCCCAGCGTGGTAGCCAGTTTTTTTGTCCATTTTGCCTTCCATAGCAATTGCCCGCCATACATGAATGGGTCTTGCGTCGCGGTGGATTCCTCGTCCAACACGAACGCCGCGCCGGTCAGGGAGAGCGATTGTTTGCCATTGATGGTCCAGCCGGACTGGATGACCCCGCCTTCCGGCGTCAAATCCGGGTCGAACACCATCGGCGTGAAGGCAAACGGGCTGTCCATCTTGCCGATGGTAGCGGACAGCAGCCAACTGTCTGAATTAATTGGCGTCCATTTACCGTAAGCAGCGTCCAGATAGATTGCCTTCTTAGAAAAATCATCCTGAAAGGTGCTGTTTTCGGACAGTGAATTGCCAGTCGTATAACCTGATGGCTGATCGCCGCTGCCGAGCCGAAAGCCTGCTTCGAGGTTGTCCAGCATGGTCACAGTTAGTCCCACGCGCAGACGATAACGCAGCCGCACGCGATCCACAAAAGAGTCATTGTCGCCGGTAAACTGTTCAAACCGCCCGCGAAAATCCCCGGACAACTTATAACCGCTCACCCAGTCGGGCATGGACATCCATTCCGGCATATTTGCCCTGCTATGGGCTGCGGTGGTGAAATCCTGGCTCGCTTCCGCGCGCAATTCCTGCGCCTCCTTTGTCGTCAAAATGCCTTTTTGCTCAAGCTTGTTGATTAGTGCGTCGTCCGCCGATTGCGCGCGGGAATGATTTGTGGATGCGGCCAGCAGCGCGACGCCCAGCACCGCCGTCCGCGCGATCTTTGTTTGTCCCGATGAGATGATCATTTGATGAGATTCAGATGCCTGACAGCGTGAAACTTTACCGTTACGATGGCGCGGCAGGATGGCAACGATTGGGTGACAAAGTCCGAAGCCAGGTTGTCCGATTAGTGTCATTCTGAATTACAAGCGGAGATTGCGAAGGAATCTTTTCCGTCTTATCCGTCCGGATTCTCCCGCCGTTAGACAACCGGCGGTAAAACTCGCTTCAATTGCCGATGAAAAGCGCGGGCGGTGCGGGTTCGCGCGTCACATTTTGGTTACGGCGCGCGAGGTTGGGACGTTGCGTATGCGTCCGACCGCACGGATGCGCGTGTTTGCAACGGAAATCCGCCGCGCCGAGCGCTGTGCCGCTGGGCGAAAAACTGCCTGTGCTTGTCCTGAAGCTGGAGGCTGGCGGGAGACAGTCCCGATAAACTGGTTATCCATTTAGAAAAAAACCAGATGAACAAACTGAATAAAAAGGTTGGACTGATTGCTCTGCTCGCCGGGTTTGCCGCCGGTGAACTGTTTGCCGGCACGTTGGCCAGTTACTCTGTCGGCGATGTTCTGATTGGTTTTCGGAGCAGCGGAGTGAATGATTTGGTGGTGGACGCCGGGCCGATTTCTACTTTCACCAATGCGGCTCCAAATCAAAGGATCACCATCACCCAATACACCACCAATCAGCTCTATGCGATCGGACTGAACAATCTTTCTTTTTCGGTCTTCACCTGGCTGGATGACACGGTGTCTCCACCAAGCGCGCAATGGACCTTGTTCATGAGCCGTGCGCGGACTTCCTTGAACACGCAGACAACCGCTTGGGGACAAAGATCGCAGTATGCGCAGGGAACAATCGGCGGGTCAGATATGCCTCCTCTTGTGTATGGCACGGTGGATTGCCGCAGTTATGCCAGTTCAAACACCGACACCGCCGTAATTGAGCCGGATGATACGTCGAGTCCGAATTACTCTACTGGTCAAAGTTATGCCGGCGTGATTGGCACAACTTATGCCCAGCCAGACACGTTCAATGGTGACTGGCTGGGCGATCCGGAGCTGACCACTCCGTCTCTATTCGCTTCAGGCGGAACGGTGGTGCGTTCAGATTTCTACCAGGTTCCGGCGCAAGGCAACGGCAGCGTGAAGTTCCTTGGTTACTTTGAACTGAACACCAACGGCGTGATGACCTATGTTGCCTATCACAGCGCCACGCTGACGGTTCCAGTAATCAAATCCATCACCCGCACCAACAGCATCTCCTATGTCAGTTTCACCACCGGCACCACCGGCACTTATACGTTGCGCGGGACTGACGGCGCCGGATTGGTGTCAATCGCGCGGACAAACTGGCCGGCGATCACTTCAATTTCTGGAAACGGTTCGGTCAACACTTTGCAGGACACCACTTCAGCATCGAGCAAGTTCTATGTGATCACCGCCCAATGACGGACGGCGATTTTTCAAAATCAAAAAACTAAACAAAATGAAAAAATACAAAATCCTGACGGGAATCGTGGCCACCGCCGTGTTGGGCGGGGCGAGCGCCATGGCTCAATTCAACTACCATAACGGCGACATGATCGCCGCCTTCGGCAATGGCGGTTCGACTGACGTGATCGTGGATTTGGGTCCGATTACTCCATTCCAATATGCAGGTCTTGCGCCTTTCAGCTACGACCTTGGCTTCGTCCTGAACCTGGAGTTCGGCGGCGTGTCCGGCAATCTTTACTGGTCGGTGTTTGGCGTGAATGACACGAGCATCACCCCGAACAATTCCTCCGTCGCCCAGACGGATGCGAACACCATCTGGACCACGCAGGCGCGTTCCAACCCCGGCATTAAGAGCAGCACCCCGCACGTCGGCGGCAGTTCAATTTTTCAACAAAACACGCTCGTGGACATACAAAGCATCGCCAATGACACGGATCCAAATGCCGCGAACCCCGGCCTGATCGCCAATTACGCTCCGGGAATCGAACTGGTCAACACCTCGGTGGGCACTTACAGCCCCATGATGACCGGGGCTTACAACGGCAATTTCCAGGGTGACTGGACTTATGACGTTCTTAACGACGGTGCCGGCGTTTCGGATTTGTATCAATCCAATCCGGGAAATCATAACACGCAGTTGGCCTCTTATCTTGGCGCCTTTACCTTGAGCCCCGCCGGCATCCTGACCTTTAACGCGATTCCTGAACCTTCCACCTGGGCCATGTTTGGAAGCGGCATTTTGGCGCTGTTCGCCATCCGCCGCCGCAGCAAATGAAAGTAGTTTTCGCAGATTAAAAAATAACAATTCAACCAACAAAACCAAAAACACCAAAACAACATGAAAAAGACACTGCTCCTCACTCTGGCCGCTGGCCTCGTCAGCACGACGCCGCTCCTGGCCGACGTTGACCTGTATATCACAGGCTCAACCGCGTTCCGCGCCCAGGCGCATGACGCCTGCCTGGGACTTTTTGCCAGCACACCTGCAAAACAGTATGACACCGCGAAGCTCATCGGCGGCGACGGCACAACCGCCAACAGCAATCCGGTCTGGACATTCAGCGGCACGCCGATTGCCAGCCTTCAGGGCAACATCAGCGGCAACCTGATAATTCACGCTGACTTCACCGGCTCCGTTCAGGGAATGCAGGCGGTTCAGAATGGCATTAAAATATATTTTCTGACCACCTCCGGGATTGTCACCAGCAACACGGCCACCATCGCGTTCTCCGATGCTGGAAGCGAATCAACCTCTTATCCCGTTGATAACTCAACTTATTCCCAGGAAAACGTCGCCGTTCAGCCGTTTGTTATGGTCAAGTCCATGTCAAGCAATCCGGCGATGACCAACATAACCAATGTCACTTGGGAGCAGTTCAAGGAGCTTATTCCCACAGGCCGCCTTCCGCTTTCCGCGTGGACCCACAAACCGACGGACACCAACTGGGTTTATATGATAAACCGGACCAAAGATTCCGGCTCACGCCGCTGCGCATTTGGGTATGCGCAGGATGGTTACAACCAAGGTGCGACTATTTGGAACTATGACGTCACCAACAATGTGTTCTATAAAGCCACCGGCACGGTCAATGGTCCGACCGGCGGAACTGGCATCGCCGTCGTTGGCGCGCCGGGCGTGAATAACGCCAATGTTAGCTCGCTTTGGGGTGCCGGCTATGTCGGTGGTGGAGATATTAAGAATGTGATGAAAATTGTGAACAGCAACGATCTTTGCATTTCTTATCTCTCATTGGCGGATGCCAAAGGAATTAATTCCGCCGTCAATTACTCGCAAGTTCTACCCCTCAACGGCGTCTGGCCGACGGGGGAAGGTGCCGCCATTGCCAGTCACGGCACTACGGGAACCACCAACGACTTCTCTCCCATCACCGCAGGTTTCTACGGAATGTGGGGTTACGAAGTGCTCGTTTATCCATTGGTCAACCCATCCACCTTGCATGGTGACCAGAATCTGTCTGTCGCTCAATTGGGCAATCAAACTACACCCGGCACGATTCTCGGCGCTCTTGATGCGACGGACCCAACCGTCAACGGCAGCATTGCCCAACAGATCAGTATTTCCAAACCGACCGGGGCGACTACGATGATTCTTCCTGATATGCTGTCGAACCGCGGTTCCGTCGGCGGCACGATCTCTCCCTTCTAAAAATCGATTGAAGCACGGGCCGGTGCGGAAATATTCTTCCGCACCGGCTTTTCCGCTGATATGGAACAATGAAAGCGTTTTTGACCTTTGCCGGATTTCTGCTGCTGGCAGGCAATTTGAAATCGCCAGCCGCTGACGCAATAACCTTGAATGGCATTACTTCATTGTTCGGTCAAAATTCCGCGTTTCTTGTCCTTTACCAGCCTGCCCAAACCCAACCTATAACTTTTACCCTTTCGCAGGGCGAAGCCCGGTTTGGCATCAAGCTGATTGCCGTGGACATGACCAATCACCGCGTGCAAATCGAGAAGGACGGGCTGAAGGAATATCTTCGTCTAACTCCCGCGCCTAACTTGTCGGAAGCTGGAATTCTCGCCCAAGTTACATATGCTAACTCAAAAATGTCACCAGAGGCGCAGGCGGAAGTTTTGCGTTTTCTGTCGCAGAACGAAGAAGTAAAAAAAATTCAGGCCGGCAATCCAAGCATCGCTTCGGCAAATTCGCGCAGCCTGAATTCAAGTTCAATTGACCCTGCCGGACAAAGTGCGATTGACTCGGCAAGCAACTCCGCTTCGCAATCCAGCACGGATTACACCCAGGCAGGCTGGTATCAGGATTCCTTGAACATCGAGCAAAACCGGGTTGCCACGGCCCGACAAGTTCTCGACGGCGAGATGTCTCCCTGGCCGCTCACGCCATTGACACCAACAGGCACGCCAGCCGTGCTTGTCGGCAAGGACACATTATATTCCAGCCACATTCCCCATTTCGTTGATCGCAGTTCCGTTGACTCGCTTGCCAGCAGCAATTAGTATTGGCGCACGCCCGAAGAGATTCAAAACTCAAGCCATTGCCGCGCCGCAAACTTCACCGCACCATTGCTCGATTTTTTCCTTGATGATGTCGCGCACTTCGCGGGTCTTGGCCAGCTTTTCTTCGTGCGTGCCTTGCAATGCGGAAGGATCGGGAAAACTCCAATGCAGCCGCTTGGTGATGCCGACAAAAATCGGGCAGCGTTCCGCGCTCGCCTCGTCACAGACGGTGATGACGTAAGTGAACATTTTTCCAGACTTGACGTAATCGAAAACGCCTTTCGTCTGGTTGCCGGAAATGTCAATGCCGATTTCCTGCATCGCCTCAACGACGACCGGATTGAGCTTGCCCGGCTCCAGTCCCGCGCTGTGGGCTTCAAATTCTTCACCGCAGATTTGGTTCAGGAACGCCTCGGCCATCTGGCTGCGGGCGCTGTTGTGGATGCAGACGAACAGGACTCGTTTTTTCATGATTCAAGATCTGGTTGGTTGTGTTTTATTATACCAGTCGCGCGACTGGCTGCAAAGGTTGCAAACGGAAAGCATGACCGGCACTTCCACCAGCACGCCGACGACGGTTGCGAGCGCGGCGGGAGAGTCCGCGCCGAAGAGCGTGATGGCGACGGCGACGGCCAGTTCAAAAAAATTACTCGCGCCGATGAGCGAGCCGGGCGCTGCGACGTTGTGTTCCACGCGCAAACGCCGCATCAACAAAAAGGACAGGCCGGAATTAAAATAGACTTGAATGACAATCGGCACGGCGAGCAACAGCACGGCAACCCAGCGGCTGGTAAGATTTTTGGATTGAAACGCAAAAATCAAAACGAGCGTTAGGAGCAATGCGCCAATCATCACCGGATGAAATTTCGGCAGGAACTTTTGTTCAAACCAATCCTTGCCGTGTGATTTAAGCAGCACCTTGCGCGTCAGCCAGCCCGCCGCCAGTGGAATGACGATGAACACCACGACGGAAGTGATGAGCACTTTGGCCGGCACAACGACATGAGCCACGCCGCAAAGGAACATGACAATCGGCGCGAAGGCGACCAGCATGATGAGGTCGTTCACCGCCACTTGAACAAGCGTATAGACGGGGTCGCCATCCGTCAGGTAAGACCAGACAAAAACCATCGCCGTGCAGGGAGCCGCCGCAAGGATGATGAGACCGGCGGTGTAACTTTTCGCGGTTTCGGGATCAATCCATGCGGAGAAAATATGCTGCATGAACAGCCACGCGAGAAACGCCATGCTGAACGGCTTGACCAGCCAGTTGATGAACAACGTCACCATCAATCCTTTCGGTTTCCGGGCAACGCCGCCGATCGCGCCAAAATCCACCTTGAGCATCATCGGATAAATCATCAGCCACAACAGGACGCTGATGGGGATGTTCACCTGCGAGCCTTGCCCGAATTCCATTTTGCTCAACGACGCGGTGACATCGGGCAAATATTTTCCGAACGTCACGCCCGCAATCATGCACAGGAAAACCCAGAGCGTCAGGTAACGCTCGAAAAAGGCGAGGCGTTTGGGTGCAGTTTGAGTGTTCACGCTTGATTCAAAGCAGGTTGAAGTCGTATCAACAGCTTACCAACGCTTCATGCAAGGCCAGTTTCGCCATGCTCAAATCGTAGCAAGTGCGGTATTCGGGACAGGCGACACACTCATCCCAAGCATCCGGTTTGACCGTGAGTTCCCGCCGTTGCGTGCCGATGCCAATTCGTTTCACAAAGACGCTGAACGCTTTTCCTTCGGTCGGCTGGTTAAAATTCAGATGTCCGAAATCGGGGAATAATTTGCCGTAGCAATCAGGATGGGCATTCATGTTCACCTTTCATTTTGTTTTTGGCAGAGGGCGGACGGATTGAGGTTCAATATTTTCTTCAAGCCCTTCGCGTCGGATGCCGCCTCCGGCGATTTGGCGAGTGATTTGTGAATCCAATCAATCGCTTCGCGGACAACCACCGGCGCTTTCTTGTCCGGCAAACGGTAATAAACCCAGCGCTCCGTCTTGCGCGGAATAATCAGCCCCGCGTGATTGAGAATGGACAGATGCCTGGAAATCGTGGAGGGCGCGAGCTGGAGCAATTCGACAATCTGGCAGACGCACAATTCCTTCCGGCGCAACGCCAGCAGGACGCGGACCCGGTTGGGGTCTGCCAACGCCTTGGTGATTCGGATGAACTCGCGCACATCGACACTATACTTCGCCAATTGGCGAATTGTAAATGTCTGATTTTATTGCTTCCTTCCGCAACAATCGGAGGCGGGCTGCTCTTCCCTGAAATTAAATTTCAACGGACTTAATTCCAATGCGGGCTTGGACGGCGGCAGGCATTTGTCCATCGCCAGACAAGCCGTATGCCGTGTGCCCAGATGAAAAACGATTTCATCCCGTGAGGCTTCGACCGACTCCAAAGGAAACTGGCTGATGAATCCGATTTCGTGTTCGACATCCACCTCAAGATCATCCGACGCGAGAAATGATTTTGCCTTGTCCAGAATTTTCAGGAGCTTGCCAGCCGTGAGCCGGTGATCCGTGTCGTCGGCAAACCACGTTTGCAGGCGGCAAAAAGTGTCATTCCGCAACGTGCCGCCGCAATCCACGAATTTTTTGTCAATCCGCGCCACTTCCGTGACGTGTGAGTGGGCGGGGGCAAAATTTCCATCCGGCAAAAGAAAACGGACATTCGCGTCCGGCTTGCAGCTTAAATGATTTTTCAATTCCGAGAGTTTCATGGCCTGCACAAGCAAGATTCGTCCACCGCCCGGTGTCCGTCAAGATTTTCAATGTGACAGTTTTAAGGGCGAAAATCAGCGCATTTTAGAAACCGTTCCGGCCTTTCATTTTTCATGATTATACATCAGACGGATCAATTCCGCCACGGCCAGCCCCAAGGTTAGCGCGAATGCCAGCGTGAAGAGAATGGTTTTGGCATTCTTCCGCTGTTCCCAGCTTTGTCGGCGAGGGAACAGCAGTCGTCCGAGCAGATCATAAAGTTTCGGCATATCAATGGAATGGGCGGGTGAACCGGACAAATGATTCAAGACCGCCGCGAAAGGCGCGCGTGTCCGCCGCGCTGAAAAATTTGTTGGGCGATGAAGACATTCACATCGTCGCCCGCGACGTTGAAGGAAGGCGGGGCGCATTTTCTCCCGGCCGCCGCGTCCCGGCCAACGATGTCTTCTCCGTTCACGCCCAATGGCGGCTGAATCTTCAAGACGCCGGCAGCACCGGCATCGGCGTAAAAATTCCGTCTTGGAACTCCATGGATCTTGCCGCCGTGTAATCGTCCACAAACGCCACGTCCACCGCCTCAAACTGTTCGATCAGCTCGTCCATCTCCGTCGTCAGTATCCGGTCGGCCACCTCCATCTCCACGGTGATGCCCCGGGCCACCGAGTGGAAGATGCCGATGGCCGGTTGCAGGCGAATGATGTTTGCGATGCACACACAAAAATCCATGTAGGCATCCTCGAACACTTCCGAGCGTTGCCACACCGACGGCTTGGCATCACAAACATTTTTGACCGCAATATACATGGCCAGCTTGCTGCGCGTTGAACCTTCCATGCGACCAGCATAAATCACCTGACGCCGCTGACCAGCGACGTTCGCGTGAAAAATCCGTGTCAATCGCGTGAAGACCGCTTCGATGAAAATTGCGGCGCCGGCCGGATAGCCACCGCCGCGCAGGAATGATTCGTTGCGGAAATGTTACCGGAGCGTCTTCAGTTTGCGACAGGCAACGGGTGAAATGGCGGCGTTGATGTTTGTTCGGTTCGGGTCTTCCAATCGCAACCGCATTGACGCATGGTTGCCCTCCAGCACGCGCAGCACTCTCCTGCGCGTGCTTTATTTTCCAGCCGCGTTGCATGGTCAAACCAGGACTGGTTTGGTTAATTGCTCGTTCGCGCCAACCCGGCGACCGGGTCATTTACAAAGGCATGATAATCCAATGCAATCTGCGGCTGGACTTTTAAGCAAAATTCTGGCATGATTGAAACCGATATGAATACATCCCTCGTCAAGTCAGCGCCGCACGGTGATTTTGAAGAAGTCAGCGTTCTGATGAAGGGCTGGGAAACCAAGTTTCAAATGTGCGTCAGCCAAAACCGGCCGATCAAGTATGATATGTATCCCCAGCCATACATTCCCCAGGAAATTCAAAACCGGCTCAAACGACAAGGTTATACCGACCTGATTGTGGAAAACGACCGATGGCAGCATTTTCTGGTTCCGAACCTAAAATAATTCAATGGCAGAGTCGCTTGCCTCGCCGCCTTTCCGCACGCAAATCAATTTTTCTTCGCCGGCCATCGGCACGTCCTGCGCGCGAACCTTGGCCACCCCAAAAGTTGTTCACGTTTCGCGACTCACTTTTCAGCCCTCCCGTCCTATTGTTGCCGAATCGTAACCTGTCCGAAACATGACAGACGTAATTCTTCTTCACCCTTGCCGGCGAAATGACCGTGGAACGCCATTTGATCATTCAGGAACTATCTTTGCGGCCATCCGGCGAATGGAAGCCGGACGGGCGCGGCTGGACGGTCATGCGCGTGGCCGAAGGCGCCGGCTATTGTCTGCAGGGCAGCGCGGCGCGCGAATTGAACGCGGGCGATGCCGTCATCACCGGCCCCGTCACCAACGCCGTTTTCCGCGCCAGCCAGCTCGGCGTGCTGAAGCTGGAATTTTTTCTCGTGCTGCCGCAATACCTCAACGGCCTGCTCACCGTCACGGAATGGCATCAACTGGAAGACGCCTCCAGCCGGAACGTGCCGCATATCCTCTGCTTCGCCGCGAGCGAACCGGCGGCGCAAAAGTTCGCCCGGCTCGCGGCGCAACCGCAGCGCGAGGGACTGCCCACGCGGTCGGCGCTGCTCCATTTGTGGGCCGCGTCCATCGCCGGCCTGCTGCCGGCGCCAAACACGTCGCCGGCCGTCGGCCATTTGCGTGAACGCTTTCTGGACTTCATCGGCAAAATGCCGGAGACGGAACTGGCCACGCGCTCGCTGTCGGAACTGGCGGAACAGTTGCATTGCAGCGAGCGGCATTTCAGCCGCCTCTTTCGCACGGAGTTCAAGATTTCGCTGCGCTCGCGCCAGACGGAACTGCGGCTCCAGCGCGCGCGGCAACTGCTCACGGATTCCAACGCGAAGGTCATCAACGTGGCCTTCGACAGCGGCTACCGGCATCTCGGCCTGTTCAACGCCATGTTCAAAAAGCGTTTCGGCCTCACGCCCAGCGCGTGGCGGCAGCAGAATGTTGCGCCGCCGGGAAATTTTGCCGCACGCGGCGGCCTGTCATTGTTGTTGCTGCTGCTGGCGGTGCAATTTTTTTTTTGCCTGACATAAAGGCGCAAACGACGAATTCAACCGTGAAGGCAAACACATCAACGACAAACACTGTGCAGAGATTCAATGTTGAGAAGTATCTAATTACTGGCAACACAATCTTGGCATCGGAAAAAATGGGAGCCGTTTTTACCAACGTCCCGGCTTCCTTCGGCACGAATGTTACCATTGACAACGTCATCACCGCGCTCGGCGAATTGCAGATGGCCTACCGCGAACGCGGCTACGTCACCGTGTCCGTCGGCCTGCCGCCGCAAAAGCTGACGAACGCCACGGTGAAGATCAAAGTCACCGAAGGCCGCCTTTCCGACATAAAAGTTCAAGGCAACGACTGGTTCAGCACGGAAAATATTTTGCGTGCGCTGCCGAGTTTGCACACGAACATGCTGCTCAATTCGCACGTCTTCCAACGCGAGCTGGACATGGCGAACGCGAGCCGCGACCGGCAGATTTATCCCGTCATCGGCCCCGGCCTGGAACCCGGCACGAGCGAACTGACGTTGAAGGTCAAAGACCGTTTTCCCGCGCACGCGCGCGTGGAGTTCAACAATCTGGCCACGCCCGGCACGCCGGACAACCGTGTCGCTTTCAACTCGCAATACGACAACCTGTGGCAGCTTGAACATCAGGTTGGCTTGCAATACACGTTCACGCCGCTGGATTACGCCTCGCTGCAAAATTATTATTTTTCGCCGGTTGACCTGCCATTGATCGCGAACTACAGCGCGTATTACCGGCTGCCGCTCGGCCGGCCCGTTTCCGTCCAGCAGCAGATTGACGCCAGCAACGGACGTTTCGGCTACAACGAAATCACGCACCAATTTCAGATGCCGCCGCCGACCGGGCGGCCGGAGCTGACCATTTACGCGAGCCGTTCCGTCTCGGATTCCGGCGTGATCCATTCCGGCTTCACCAACGTCATCAGCACGCCGCTACTCACGATTGATTCCGACGACACCGGCCACAACGTCACGTTGAACGAAGGCATCGGCGCAAAACTTTCCTGGCCGTTGCCGCCCGTCGGAAAATTGAACGCCACGTTGACGCTGGGCGCGGACTTCAAGCATTACGAGCAGGCCAGCTACAACTCGAACAATTTTTACGCGACAACCTACGTCACCAATTCCAACGGCTCGGTATCGGCGATCAACTCGACCGTTTCGTCGGCTCAGCCCGCGTTGCTTACGGCGGTGGAATATTTTCCGGTCAACATTGGATTGAGCGGCTCGATGCCGGATGCGTGGGGAACAACGGCGTTCAATGTGCAGGCAAATTTCAATCTTGCCACGCTGGGTGGCCTGTCAAGTTTGGAAACGAATGACGTGATTTATGGCGTAACCCACGGCGGCCTGTCGGAAATCGCCAGTCCAAAAAAAGTTCAAGATGGATTCATCACCGTGCAATTGGGAGCTGACCGACTGCAAACGCTTTATAAAGAATGGACAGTAAAACTGCACGCGGATGGCCAGTGGGCCAACGGCGCGCTCATCAACAACGAACAATATGCCATGGGCGGAACCGGTGGCGTGCGTGGCTATCCGGACGGCCAAGGCTATGGCGACACCGGCTGGCGAATGTCTGTCGAGCCGCAAACGCCGCTGATCAACATCGGCATGGTGGATGGCGACGTGCCGTTTTGGATTCGCGCGTCGGTGTTCATGGATTACGGCCAGATTTATGCCTTGGACGGAGGTTATTTCATCAAGAAAAATGCACCGATCGGCTATGTCATTGGAAGCACTGTAGGAAATCCAAGCCACTTGGATTACTGGGGAACCGGCTGGAGCCTCGTTGCGAACATCGGTAATCACTTGGACGCCCGCTTGACCATGGCGTTTCCGCTCATCAACGAGGATGAACTGCCCAACTGGAGTCCGCTGCATGATCTGCGCATTTATTTTGCCGTCGGCGCGCAATTTTAATCCGTGAAGAAAATAAATTTTCATAAAATCATTTTTGCGCTGGGCAGGTTCATGCCCGGCCTGATGCTTTTGCTGCTCACGCGCAGCGCTCATGCGAACCCGACCGGCATGACGGTGGTTTCTGGAACAGCTTCGGCGCGGCAAAGCGGTCCGCAGCTCACGGTCACTGCCGGCAACAATGCGTTTGTCAACTGGCAGAGCTTCAACATCGGCGCGGGTGAGACCACCATTTTCAACCAGCCGTCCGCGTCCTCCATCGTCTGGAACCGCGTGAACGATCCGAATCCGTCGCAGATTTACGGCACGTTGCAGGCCAACGGCGTCGTGGTGCTGCTCAACTCTTCGGGATTTTATTTCGGGCCGAACTCGTTCGTGAGCGCCGCCGGGCTGGTGGTTTCCACGGCCAATTGCGTGCCGCCGCAAAATTCCGGCGGCAGTTGGGAATTCAACGGCCCGCCGCCGCTGGCGAGCATCGTGAATTACGGCCAGATCAAGATCGGCAGCGGCGGCGACTGTTACCTCATCGCCGACAAAATTGAAAATCACGGCGACATCGAAGCGCCCGGCGGCACCGTCGGCCTCGCCGCCGGACAAAATGTGCTCTTGAGCGAACGTCCCGATGGACGCGGCATGAGCATGCAGGTCAAACTGCCGCAAGGTTCAGTGGATAATTACGGCCAGCTCATCGCCGACGCCGGAACGATTGAACTGAATGCAAAAGTCGTGAACCAGAATGGCTTCATCCAGGCGAATTCGGTGCAAAATGTCAACGGCGTCATCGAACTGGTTGCATCCGATTCGTTGAACCTCGGCGCGGCTTCGCAGATGGTTGCGAACGGCGATGCTTCCGCCAGCGGCAGCAACGGTGGCCAAGTCACGTTGAAGTCGGAAAATATTTTCAGCGACGCCAACGGCAGCGAGATTTCCGTGGCCGGCGGCGCGAACGCCGGCAACGGCGGCGAAGTGGAAATCAGCGCGCCGGTGATGCCGGCCATTCACACGACGATTGACGGCCATGCGCAGCCGGGTTCGGCCGGCGGCAAATTATTTTTGGATCCGGATTACATTATTTTGGATGGCGATGGCGCTGATTCGGCGAACGGCGGAACCGTGCTGGCCGGTGATGATCCGGGCGGGACGCTGGATTTGAATGTCTATTCGGCCTTCACCGGTTTTTCCCAAATCACGTTGCAGGCGAAATATGACATCACTCTCGCCGACGACACTTCGTGGAGTCTTTCCGACAGCACGGGGCAATCCACCGGCAATCTCTATTTGGAAGCCGGACGGAACATTATTTTTGGCAACACCACCGCGCTTTATGATTTCAACAACTGGTCCATCGCGCTGTTTGCCGGCGTAACGGGTTTCACCCAGCCGACTGCGGGTGGCAATTTCACCGCGCCGACGGTCGCGCCCGGCGCGGGTTCAATTTATCTCAACGCGAATGATCCGAACAATCCAAACAGCTTCGCTTACGATCCGAGCGGATACATCCAGACGGCTGCCGGTTCGATCACGATGGTCGCGGGACAGGGCATCACGGTGGGCACCGGGCGCGTCACCACGACGGACGGCGGCGGCGTCATGGCGCACGCGCTGGCGGGGAACATTGACACCGGCGGCTATGCGCAAGGTTATGTTTTCCAGTCCGGCGGTTCCGCCGCCGATGGTTATTATGTTGACCCTTCGATTTATGTCGGCGGCATCAGCACGACGGCAGGCGGCGATGTGTCGCTCATCGCTGGCGGAAATGTGAACAGCATCTTGCCCGCGCAGAACGGTTATTATTACGACGGCGGCTTTGTCTCGTCCGCCGGAAATTCGGTGGTGCTCACGGCGGGTTCGGGCGCTTATGGTTTCGGCAGCGGTGAAATGGGAAACGTCACGGTCGTGGCCGGCGGCAATGTCACCGGCAATTATCTGGAAGGCAACGGAACCGGAAATATTTTCGCGGGCGTGAAAATGGACGCCGGCGGAAATCCCATCCAGGACGCTTCGGGAAATTATGTCCTCGGCGGCACCGGCAGCGCAGGGACAAATCCGACCGGACCGGATTTTGCGTTGAGCCTCATCAGCGGCGGCTGGAACGTGACGGCGGCGCAGAACATCATTCTTCAGGAAGTGAGCAACCCCAACGGCGATTTCAACATCAACCGTGGCGACGCGTATCACGCCTTTGACTATGCGCCGTCGGATTATGTCAACCTCACGGCGGGAAATCTCGTGCAGTTGGGCGCGTCGTCGTCGCTGCTGCCGCGCTTGAACAGTGTTGACAGCCTCAAGGTGCCGGTCATTTATCCGGGCATCTTGAACATCATCGCCGGCGCGGGCGGCGTGGTGCTGACTGGTGACTCGACTTACAATCAATTGATTTTGTATCCGTCGCCGCTGGGCAGCCTGACGATCAAAACGGCAGACGGCGGTTCGCTGACCGGCAGCCTGCCGGCCATCGGCGGCGCGCCGCAGATTTTCAGCCTCATCGTTTCAGACAGCGGCAACCATCAATACACTTCGTCCTCCGGCGGCATTTTTGGCTTGAACGATCATGCGGCCACGCCGGTGCATTTGGGCAGCGAGACGCCGCTGACGCTGAACATTTCCGGCGACATGAATTATGTGCTGCTGGGCGTGCCGGAAGCGGCGCAAGTCACCGTCGTAGGCGACATGAACAATTGCCGGTTTCAAGGAATGAACCTTGCCGCGAACGACGTGACTTCGATTGACGTGACCGGCGACATCAACAACCGGAGCGCTTTCACTTCCATTGATTTGAGCCAGGTATCCGGAGCCGGAACGCCCGATCTTTCTCTCTTGCCGCAGGCGGTGCCGGGTCCGGGCGATCCTTCGGCGCCTACGCTGGTCTCCAGTTTTTATTACAACCCCGCGACGCACATCCTGACTTATCAAACCATCCCCGGGCAAAACCTCGCCAGCGTGCTTGCCCTGCTGCAAAACCTGACCGTTCAAGTTTATCAAAACGGAGTTCCGCAATGGGCCGATCCGCCGTTTGACACCGTTCCGTTGACCACCACCGTTTCCGTGATTGATTCCGCGACCGCGCAGGCATTGCTGACGGAATACAACACTCTTGGCCCGACGCCCGCCGGCACCGGCGGCTATGCGATTGGCGGCGGCGGAACTTTTGAAATCTCCGCCGCGAAAATGGACCTTGGCACGACGACCGGCATTCAGTCCAAAGGCGTCGGCCTCTACAAAGTTGGCAACAATTATCCGCTGGCCGCCTTGTCTGAACAAGGCGCTGACATTGACATTAATCTCACCGGCGACCTGACCATGTATTCCAGTTCCATCGCGTCACTAAACGGCGGCAACATTTCGATCAACGCCGGCGGCGAGGTCAATGTCGGCTCCTCGGATTTCACCGTCAATTCGCTCGCTGCGCGCGGCATTTTTTCGACCGGCCAGGGCAATGTGTCGGTCGTGGCTGGCGGCGATGTCAACGTGAACGGTTCGCGCATCGCCGCCTACGACGGTGGAAACGTCACGGTCGAGTCGCTCAATGGCGACATCAGCGCGGGCACCGGCGGCGGCGGCTTTGTCACCGTCAATTCTTTTTCTGTCGCTCCCGGCACGCATCAAGTCAGCGCGTATGCGGTAACGATTCCCGGCAGCGGAATTTTGGCAACCACTTTTCCAAACGACGCCGGGCAGGCGGTCGGCAATATTCTGGTGGAAACGCCGAACGGCGACGTGAACGCCAGCGCCGGCGGCATCGTGCAGTTGCCGCTCAACGGCGTGAACACCGCGAGGTCAATCGTGGAAATCCTCGCGGGCAGTGAATTGCGGAATGCCGGCGGCAATCCGGTTTTCGCCGCCGACATCACGTCCGGCACGCCGGCGCAGGTTTCCGCCGGGCGCAACATTGACGCCAGCGGCTCCGGCGTCATCGGCAGCACGGTGGATTTGAACGCCACCGGCGACATCATCGGCCTCGTCTTCGCGCGGAACAACATCAACCTCAACGCGCAGCAAAATATCAACGTCACCGCGCTCGCGCAGGGCAACGTCAGCGTCAGTTCTGGCGGCACCATTTCCGGCACCATCGTCGGCGTAGGCGGCGTGAGCGCAAGCGGCAGCAGCATTGACGCCTCGCTGCTGTCGCAAAACGTCAGCGCCAGCGGCGACACCAGCGGCGCGAAACAGGGTTTTGCGCAAGGCACCGCCGCCAATGCGACCAGCCAGGGAATGGCCAATGACAACACCGCCGCCGCCGCCAGCAATTCCGGCGGCACCGATGACGACTCGAAGACGAAAAAGAAAATTTCGCTGGCGCAGAAGGTCAGCCGGGTGACGGTGCTGCTGCCGGAGAAAAACTGAACGCCTTTCAATGTTAAAAGTGCAAAATTAAAAACCAGAGCTGATTTATGACCACATTCATCCATCCCCTGCTCGCCAACGCGGCGGTTTATGCCATCGAAAACGCGACGCCCGAAGGCAAGGTCACCGTCCTCGTGCTGCTCGTCCTGTCGCTGTTCAGTTGGACGATCATCATCACGAAGTTCCGCCAGCTTAGCATCGCGCGGCGGACGACGAAAAGATTCCTGTCCGCCTACGGCTCCACGCGCGACCCGTTGGACATCAAGAAACGCGGTGAGGAGTTCGACGGCGCGCCGGCGTATCAGGTTTATGACCGCGGCGCGGAAGAGGTTTTGTATCATCTGAAAAATAATCCTGTGGAGGTCAAAAACGTCGTGGCCGTGCAAAGCGCCGGCGATGGCAACACGGATCATCTGGCGCGCAGCCTGACGACCAAGATCAGCACGTCGGCGTTTGAGGCGGTGAAAGTGGTTTTGGAAGAAGCGTCCTCCGCGCAGGCGATGTCGTTGGAGAAAGGCATGATCGTTTTGTCCACGGCGGTGGCCGGCGGGCCGTTCATCGGTTTGCTGGGAACGGTCTGGGGCGTGATGTCCACGTTTGCGGGCATCGCCGAAAAACAATCCGCGAGCCTGACGGCGATGGCGCCGGGCGTGGCGGCGGCGCTGGTGACCACGGTCACGGGACTGCTCGTCGCGATTCCGGCGATGTTCGCCTACAACTTCATGGTGACGACCATCCGTCACCTGACGCAGGAACTGGACGGTTTTGCCACGCGCTACGCCAACCAGATTGAACACGCCTATGTGGACAACCGCGACATCGAGGACAAGATCGCCGGCGCATTGAAACGGCACGAGCAGTCCGCTTCATTCTGAAAGGTTCATCGTTCCATGAAAAAATGTTCACGCAGTGCGCACGAATCGCTGACGGAGCTGAACATCACGCCGCTGCTGGACCTGGCGTTCGTGCTGCTGGTGATTTTCATCATCACGACGATTCCGCCGGTGAAGGACATGGATTTGAAGCTGCCCACGGCGTCGAAGCATCAGAAAGACCCGCCGCACAAGCCGAAATTCATTTCCGTGCAGGCGGACGGAAAAATTTATCTCGACCGCGAGGAAATTTTGATGGGCGATCTGTTGCAGAAATTGATCAGCCTGCGCACCGACGACCCGGAATTGAACGTCGTCGTGCGCGGCGACGGCAAGACGAAATACAAGGCCATTCGCAACGTGCTGGACATCTGCCAGCAGGCCAACATCGGCAAACTGGACCTGGCCACCGACATCGCCAAATAAAATGCTCCCGCAATCCCAGCCGAAGAAAAAAAAGAACTCGTCGAAGACGAACCTCATCATTTCGGCGGTGTTTCACGCCGTCCTGCTGGGACTGTTATTTTACTTCGCGGCGCGCTCCGGTTTGATCGGCAAAAAAATGCAGAAGATCGCCGTCGAAATGGTGCATGAAAAAAAACCGGAGCCGGAAAAACCCAAGCCCGAACCGCCGAAACCCGAGCCGCCAAAAGAAATTCCCAAGCCGGTCGAACTGCCGAAAGTGGCGGAAACGCCGAAACCCGCCGCGCCGCCGTCCGCCGCTCCACCCGTCGTTGCGCCGCCGGCGGTGGAACTTCCTTCTTTCGATTTTGCCGGCGGCCATACGATCAATTCCGAGAGCGACCCGGTGCAGCTTTACAAAGGTTACCTCGAATACATCCTGCGCTCGAAATGGAACCGGCCGGAAAACATGGACGATGACAGTTACGTCGCCGAGGTTCAAGTCACCGTGAACCGGCAGGGGGCAATCAACGAAACGCAGTGGTTGAAAGGTTCGGGCAACGACCATTGGGACGCGAGCGTCAAAGATGTTTTCAAGCAGGTGAAAACGATTGACCGCCTGCCGCCGACAAATTTTCCATCGCAAGTGACCATCCGTTTCGACGTGCAGGAAGAAACCGAACCCGTGCTGGAATGAGCCTCAAAAAAACATCCCGTCGCGGTCACGGCACGATGAACGAGTTGAACATCACGCCGCTGCTCGACCTCGTGTTCGTGCTGCTGGTGATTTTCATCATCACCACGCCGCAACTGGTCAACAATCTCGAAATCAATCTGCCGTCGGGCAAACCGCCGCCCAAAACCGATGCGCCGCCGAAAATCAACCGCATTGAAGTCAGTCCCCAGGGGCAGATCACGCTGAATGCCGAGCCGGTCACGGTGGCGCAGTTGAAGGACAAACTGGCGGCCATCAAGGCGGACGACCCGGATCCGAAGGTGGTCGTCAAAGGCGCGGACGAAGTGGACTTTCAGGTGATGGTCAACGTCATTGATGTCCTGCACCAGCTCGACATCACCAAAATGGGACTGGCCACCGAGTAGAATTTTTGAACTGGAGCGCGGGCTGTTGCAATCAGACCGCAAAAAAGCAGCGGGAATAATTTTGTGCCGCCACCGCCTGCATTGTCAAAACCTAGAAATTTCTTAGCGGTGTCCGCCACCGTGAAATCCACCGCCATGAAATCCTCCACCAAACCCGCCACTATGAACCCCTCCACCAAAC
>Ga0209483_1000574_pt1 | contig 31488 bp, 23 predicted proteins | sample NGEPerA_FD_184508 | JGI IMG/M metagenome (GOLD analysis project Ga0209483, IMG submission 184508) | Arctic peat soil microbial communities from the Barrow Environmental Observatory site, Barrow, Alaska, USA - NGEE PermafrostL2-A... | ecosystem: Environmental > Terrestrial > Soil > Wetlands >... | reverse complement strand
CGGTCCAGATCCACAGCTCGGCGTCGATTATAGCCGCCGCCCTGGACGCCGCCGAGCTGTGGATCTGGACCGACGTGGACGGAATCATGAGCGGCGATCCGCGGCTGGTGACCGATGCGAGAGTTCTGCCCGAGATCACCTACGCGGAGGCCGCCGAGCTGGCTTACAACGGAGCCAAGGTGCTGCATCCTCGCACGCTGGCCCCGCTGGCCGAGCGCGGGATCCCAGTGTGGAGCAAAAACAGTTTCGCGCCGGAGAAACCGGGCACGCGCATCCTGCCCACCGTCGACGCGGGGCACGGCCCGCACGCCGTGACTTCGATGACCGATGTCGCGCTGGTTTCCATGGAGCCCGCCAGTGCGGCTGTCAGCGGAACAAAATTAATGGCGCGGGCGCTGGACGCGCTCGCTCAGGCCAACGTCGAAATCCTGGCCTTCACCAGTTCGAGTTACCGGCAGAGCTTCTGTTTTCTCGTCCGCCAGTCGGAGCTGGAGCGCGCCCTGGAGTTTCTCGAAGAAGACCTCGCGCTTGAGCTGGTCCACGGCTACCTCAAGCCCATCGAAGTGGACGCCGACGTCGGCCTGATCGCGGTAGTGGGCGAGGGCATGCGCGGCACGCCGGGTCTCGCCGGCCGGCTCTTTACTGCGATTTCGCGGCACGACATCAACATCATCGCGATCGCCCAGGGGTCCAGCGAGCTGACCATCGCGATCGTCGTCCGGCGCAGCGGCCTGGAGCAGGCGGTGCGGGCGATCCACCGCGAGTTCTGACCCGCTATTCTTTATGGGAAGTCTTTGACGCCTTTCCGCGTCTAAGCACCAAATGTCTGTACTCGGCGACATCCGGTTAAGCTTGCGGACCCTGGTCAAGAATCCCGGATTCACGGCCGTGGCTGTCACGATGCTTGCGGTCGGCATCGGGGTCAACGCCACGGTCTTCACGGTGACGAACGCCGTACTGTTCAAGGGATTCGCGCTGGCGAAGGGGAACGACCGCCTCCGCTACATTACTTATAGAGACTCCAACTGCTGCGTCTCCTATGCCGATTTTCTGGACTGGAAAGCTCAGGCGAAGTCCTTCGCGGGCATGGCGATTGTCCACGGCGTTGGCATTGCTCTCACCGATACCAGCGGCTTTCCGGAGAATCTCAGCGCAAACGAAAACAGCGCCGATACCTTCAGGTTAGTGGGCCAGGAACCGATCATCGGACGGGATTTTACGGCTGCCGATGAGATGTCCGGCGCAGCTCCGGTCGCGATTCTCAACTACGGCTTCTGGGAACGCCGTTACGGCAAGGATCCGGCCATCATTGGCCGCACGGTACGGATGAACGGCGCGTTAACCACTTATATAGGAGTGATGCCTCAAGGCTTTTCCTTCCCGCAAACCGTGGACGTTTGGGTTCCGCTGGTCCAGACGCCTAAGGTCATGAGCCGGGAAAACCGCGACACATGGATGGTGGTCGCCCGCCTGGCCGATGGCGTAACTGTCGAGACCGCTCAAGCGGAGATGGACGTCATCGGAAAGCGGCTTGCAACCGAGTACCCGGTTACCAATCGGGAGCTGATGCCCGAAATACAGACGTTCACGCAGTTTTTCATCGGTCCCAACGGAGCCATGATCTACGGGTCCATGTGGGGCGCGGTCGGATTTGTGCTCCTGATCGCGTGTGCCAATCTGGCGAATCTGCTGCTGGCCCGCGCGATCGGCCGTTCGCGCGAAATTTCCATCCGGATCGCGCTGGGCGCGGGACGGTGGCGAATCATCCGGCAACTCCTCATCGAGAGCCTGATGCTGTCGGGTCTGGGCGGCTTCCTGGGCTGGTGGATCGCCAAGTGGGGAGTGCACAGCTACGCGCTCGCGATGGCAAATAAGGAGTCCTGGCTGGTTCTGGACTATTCCATGGACCACAGCGTTCTCGCGTATCTCATCGCGATTTCGATAGGAACCGGATTGCTGTTCGGACTGGTGCCCGCGCTCCGGCTTTCGAAGCTTGACGTCAACGCGTCCTTAAAGGATGGCGGCCGAGGCGCCACCGGCAGCGGGCACCGGAAGCATCTATCCGCCTTCCTTGTGACCGGAGAAATGGCGCTGGCCATCGTGCTGCTGGCAGGGGCGGGCGTGATGATCCGCAGCTACCTGAAGATCCATACCGCGGATATAGGCGTCAATACAGCCGATGTGCTGGGCGCGTCGGTGAATCTCCCTTCGGCCAAATATCCGCGTCCGGAGGACAAGATTTCCTTCTACGACCGTCTCCTCATACGTCTGCAAGCGATGCCCGGCGTGGAATCGGCGGCCACCGCCGACACCCTCCCTACCTGGGGCTCTTCGAAACTCCCGTACCAGCTTGCGGGCGATGCCCCCGTGGAGGAAGACCGCCGCCCCAAGATGTCCGTGCTGAAAATCAGCCCGTCGTACTTCCGGACTCTCGAAGCGCCGATGCTCTCCGGACGTGAGTTCAATGATGCCGATGTGGCTTCCTCAGTTCCGGCAGTGATCGTAAACCAGCTATTCGCGGCCAAGTACTGGCCGGGAGAGGATCCTCTCGGCAAACGTCTTCGGTTCTTCGATAAAAACACGCCGGGACCCTGGTGGACGGTGGTTGGCGTCGCCTCGAATATCATCCAGAATGACCAAAATCGGCAAAGGCTCGATCCTGAGGTTTACATGCCCTTCCGGCAAAACCCGGGAGGAGGCGCGTGGGTTCTGGTGCGAACTCGCGTCTCCTCGGGCAGTCTGGCCAATGCCTTTCGGCGCGAAGTCCAGGCCTTGGATTCCAGTCTTCCGCTCTATGGCCCCATGGCGATCAACGATCGCCTGGAGATGTATTGGGACAGCCGATTCTACGGAGGTCTGTTCCTGATTTTCGCCGCGATTGCGCTCCTGCTGGCGTCGATCGGACTCTACACCGTCATCGCGTATTCGGTGAGCCAGCGCACGCAGGAGATCGGCGTTCGTATGGCGATCGGCGGAACGCCGCGCGATATTCTCAAGCTCGTCTTCCGGCAGGGAATGCTTCCCCTGGCCATCGGCCTGGTCATCGGACTAACCGCGTCGTTCGCCGTCAACCGCCTCTTGAAATCGATGCTGGTCCAGGTTTCGCCGGCCGACCCGGTCACACTGATCGTCGCGTCCGCGGTGTTGATTCTGGCGGGCGCGCTGGGTTGTCTGATCCCGGCGCGCCGCGCCATGCGCGTGGATCCGGTGGTCGCGCTGAGGAATGAATAGCGCTATGGGAGCGACGATCGAAACGACGATCCAGGATATCCGCTACGTCCTTCGAGGACTCTGGAAGAATCCCGCCTTCACAGCTTTAGCCGTAATGATGCTTGCGCTAGGCATCGGGGTCAACGGCGCGGTCTTCACAATCACGAATGCATTGCTCTTTAAGGGATTCCCGCTGGTCCACGATAATGATCGCCTGCTGTACATCGCCACGAACAAAAGCGGCGTCGATTATGCCGATTTCGAGGAATGGCGCACGCAGTCGAGGTCCTTCAGGGGCATGGCGATGGCTCGGGGTATCTTTTCGATACTCGACAGCCCGGGAGGCAGTCCGGAAACTTACTACACCAAGCAAGTCACGCCGAACGTCTTCCAATTGCTTGGAGTAAAGCCGATCCGGGGACGGGACTTTACTCCGTCCGACGCAAAACCGGGCGCCGAACCGACGGTAATTCTGCGCTACAACCTTTGGGAACAGCGATTTGGGAAGGATCCCGCGATCGTTGGACAAACCGTGCGGCTCAATGGCGTGCCCACCACCGTGATCGGAGTGATGCCGCCGGGATTCTCTTTCCCGGAAGACCAGAACCTGTGGGTACCACTGATACCGCCTCCGGACGCACTGACCCGAGGCACTTTCGGCGCGCAATATGTCTTCGGCCGCATGGCCGATGGTGCGAACGTGCAAAGCGCCCGCGCGGAACTGGAAACTATCGGGCGCCGGCTGGCGACCGCCTACCCGCGTACGAACGAAAATGTCGTTCCGGTGGTGAAGAACTTCAATGAGTTCTTCATCGGCAAGAACGCCATGACGGTCTGGATGGCTTTGTGGGGAGCGGTGGGATTTGTGCTCCTGATCGTCTGTGCGAATCTTGCGAATCTGCTGCTGGCTCGCGCTGCGCGAAGGTCGCGTGAAATTTCCGTTCGCATGGCGCTTGGTGCGGGGCGGGGGCGAATCGTACGCCAATTTCTTATCGAGAGCCTGGCGCTTTCAGGCCTCGGCGGCTTGGCCGGCTGGTGGATCGCGAAATGGACCGTCAGGATTTACGCGCTGGCTGCGGCCGGGAAATTCGCGGCGATCGCCAGCACCGGCAACGTGCTCGATTACTCGATGGACTCTCGCATCGTCGCGTACCTGATCGCGATTTCGGTTGGAACGGGAATCCTTTTCGGGCTGGTGCCGGCGCTACGGCTGTCGAAGATGGACATCAACGCCACATTGAAAGACGGCGGCCGCGGCGCAACCCGCGGAATAGGAGGAAAACATTTGTCCGGCCTTCTGGCGATCGGACAAATGGCGTTGGCGGTGATGCTGCTTGCCGGAGCGGGTGTCATGATCCGCAGCTTCCTCAACGTCTTTACCGCGGATGTGGGCGTTGACACTCGAAGTGTTCTGGCGATGGACCTATACGCTCCCCCGGAAAGATTCGCGAGCCCAGAGGCCCGGATTTCCTTCTACCGGGATATCGGCGCCCGCCTCCAAGCACTTCCGGGTGTGGAATCCGTAGGCTTTGGCTATTTCCCGACGTATTCAGTACCGCGCATCGCCTACGAACTCGCGGACGCGCCCGTTGTGGAAGAGTCCTCACGTCCGACTGTCGGGGAAATCGTCGTCAGTACAGGTTACTTTCGGACGCTGCGAGCCAGGATCGTCTCCGGGCGGGAGTTCAACGATTTTGATGGAACTTCGAGCCCGGCTGTTGCCATCGTCAACCAGCAGTTCGCCAACCGGAATTGGCCGGGAGAGGTTCCGCTGGGGAAGCGTCTGCGGCTGTTTGCTCCCCGGGAAAAGTCCGCGCCGTGGGTCACCGTCGTGGGCGTGGCTTCGAACATCGTTCAGAACGACCCCACGCGCCAAACGTTCGAACCGCTGGTTTATCTGCCAGACGGGCAGCACGGGGGAGCCGAACAGGCTTTTGTACGAACCCGTGTTGCGCCCGCAAGTCTTGCCGATGCCGTCAGGCGTCAAGTCTACGCGATGGCTCCCGATCTACCCGCCCCGCTCTGGCCCCTGGAAGAACTCTTGGATCGCGGCTTGGCGTTCGAACAACGCAACATCTCGGCGCTGTTCCTGATTTTCGCCGCGATTGCGCTCCTACTGGCGTCGATCGGCCTTTATACCGTCATCGCGTATTCGGTGAGCCAGCGCACGCAGGAGATCGGCGTTCGTATGGCGATCGGCGGAACGCCGCGCGATATTCTCAAGCTCGTGTTCCGGCAGGGAATGCTGCCCTTGGTGATCGGCCTGGCGATCGGACTAGCCGCGTCGTTCGCCGTCAACCGCCTCTTGAAATCGATGCTGGTCCAGGTTTCGCCGGCCGACCCGGTCACACTTCTCGTCGCGTCCGCGGTGTTGATTCTGGCGGGCACACTGGGTTGTCTGATCCCGGCGCGCCGCGCCATGCGCGTGGATCCCGTGGTCGCCCTGAGGAATGAATAGCGCGTCGGGACTTGATTGCGCAAGCGGCGCGGCTACGTTAACTTTGTGAGAATGCCCACGCCCACGCTCCAGGAGCAATTCGGCCAGATCGACATCTATCTTTTCGATCAGCTTCTGAAAGGACGCATCTCACCCGGTATGCGAATACTGGACACCGGATGCGGTGCCGGCCGGAACCTCGTCTACCTCCTGCGGGAAGGTTACGAAGTTTATGCCGTGGACTCGGACCCGCAGGCCGTGGATAGCGTTCGCGCCCTCGCCCGGAAGCTCGCGCCCGCGCTACCGGAGTCGAATTTTCGCGTCGAAGCCGTCGAACAGATGTCTTTCGACGATGCCTGCGCGGATGTGGTGATCTGCAACACCGTCCTCCATTTCGCCCGCGACGACGCGCATTTTGAATCCATGCTGCACGGATCGTGGCGGGTCCTGAAGCCCGGCGGGCTGTTCTTCAGCCGCCTCGGATCCACGATCGGCATGGAGAGCCAGGTGGAACGTATCCAGGGCCGCCGCTATAAGTCGCCGGATGGTTCGGAGCGGTATCTGGTGGACGCAGCGCTGCTCGGCTCCGCCACCGAACGGTTAGGCGCCGAACTGGCCGATCCGTTGAAGACCACGGTGGTCCAGAATCAACGCTCCATGACCACATGGGTGTTGCGGAAGAAACGGCTCTGAAAGAAGCCCCAGCGGAGGTGCTGAGCCCCTCGTCTTCCCCGAAAACCGAGCCTCCGAGTCCATGGTCACCCGAATGTATCAACGGTATTGATGTTCAATATCACTGCCAGCTCCTAGACGGGCGGGATTCTGCCCAATATAATTGACGACAGTCTTCAGGTCTTCGTAGTTAGTCGAGGAATTCAAGAATCGTACGTGTTTACCACGCCCGTTCTCGGAGTTTGCTTCCCACCAGGAGGGACTTCCATGAGGTTTCGACCTCCGGTGCTGCGGACAGTTCTGTTCACGGATCTTTAAAAGGAACATCGTTAATGAAGAAAATATCGTTAGTCGTTGGACTGCTGTTCTCCGCTTCTCTAGGATTCGGCCAAACCGCCTTGGCCACCGTTACGGGAACGATCACGGACGCGACGGGAGCTGTGGTTGCAAATGCCCCCATTTCGCTCAAGAACTTGGATAACGGACAAGTCTACGCGGCGGCCAGTTCCGACTCGGGCAATTTTACCGTGTCGCAGGTGCCGATCGGCGACTACGATCTTACCGTCACGGTTGCCGGGTTTAAGACTTACTCGCACACCAAGTTCCACTTGGCGGCTGCCCAGACCATGCGCGAAGATGTGAAGCTCCAAGTGGGCCAAAACACAGAATCGGTCACCGTTTCGGCGGAGTCCTCCCTACTGCAGACGGAAAGCAGCGAACTGGCTGGCAACTTCACGCTGAAGCAACTGGACGACCTGCCGCTTCTCACGGTGGGCGCGACGAATGACGGCGTCCGCGATTATTTTGCCGCTTCGCGGCTGCTGCCTGGAGTGCAGTATTGCGATGGCGCTACTTGCCCCGAAGGGGGGAGCGGCAACGCAGTCACACACACGGTCGTCAACGGAACTCCGAACAATTCACTTACGACTCGACTGGATGGCGCGACCATGAACCCCACCAGCTCCCGCCTTGGGGGCGCCACCATGGAGACGCAGTCATCTTCGGAGGCAGTTCAGGAAGTCGCCATCCTGACCAGCAGTTTCGCCCCGGAGTATGGTGCCGGCGGTGGAGCAGTGGTGAACGTGATCACCAAGAGCGGCACCAACGCTTATCACGGCACCGGCTATGACTACCTGGTCAATAGAGCGCTGAACGCCGCTCAGCCCTACACGGGGCTGAAGAACGCGATTCACCAGAACGACTTCGGATTCACAGTCGGAGGTCCCGTCTGGATCCCCAAACTTTACAACGGCACGAACAAGACATTCTTCTTCTTCAACTTCGAAGAGTTCCTGCAGAATCTGATCAATAACACCACGCCGGGCACGGTACCCACTGCCGCGTACCGCAACGGAGATTTTTCCAGCCTCATCGCGACGGAAAATCGCTTGGTGACCACTGCAGCCGGCCCCTACATGGACCCGCTCGGCCGCACGATTCAAAGCGGCACGATCTTCGACCCGACCTCTACATTCACAAGTGGGGGCCAACTCGTTCGCAATCCGTTCCCAAACAACAGGATTCCGGTGACAAGCTATGACCCGGTGGCCGCCAAAATCCTGGCGCTGGTTCCGCAGCCGCAGGGTGCGAATGCCGCGCAGGTGGGAGCCAACTATGTGGCGCCGTACGATGGAAGCCGCCGATCCTACATCCCGTCCATCAAAGTCGATCAAAATCTAGGCTCTAAGTTGCACGCAGCGTTCTACTTCCAGAAGACCAGCACCTCTACACCCCGGACCGGCACGGGGGCCGACAGCCTGCCGGATAATGTCACCGTCTCTGGAACTTCCGGTAATGCCGCCAGGACATACCGGCTCAACTTGGACTACACAGCGACACCACGGATGCTGCTTCACTTCACGTTTGGTTGGAACGACTCCGACTTCATATTGGGGCCCGAAGCTTTCCTGAACATCCAGCAAACACTCGGCTTATCGGGCGCAATCTCTCCTGGCCGCGGTCTCCCGCTGATTGCTAGCGGTGTCTCAAGCAATACCGCGGAGGGCGGCATGAACAATTTAGGCCCACAATATGACCAGCATTTTTGGGAGCGCCGTCCGTCGTTCGTTACTTCCGGAACGTACGTGCGTGGCGCGCATACCTACAAGGTCGGCGCTGAAATCCGGCAGATGAAGTATCCCAATTTCAATTTCACGTACACCGGCGGGGAATACGCCTTCGCTACGCTTAGCGGCGGCGTCAACGGCGCCCTCGCCACCGTTGGTAATGTTTCGAACTACACCACACAGACCTCGCTGAACGGAACCTCGGTGTCCTCGGGATTCGCCGGATTCGGTCTCGCTTCGTTTCTGCTCGGCGGCGCGCAGGCAATCGCCATAAACGCGCCCATCAACCTCATGACGGAGAATTACCAGTCCGCCCTGTATTTGCAAGACAGCTGGAAAGTCAGTCGCAAGTTGACTCTGGACTACGGCTTGCGCTGGGATTACGGAACCTACCAGCGAGAGCAGTTCGGGCGCTACGGAGACTTCTCATCCACCGTCGCGAATCCCTCGGCTTCCGGACGGCCTGGCGCACTGATTTATGAGGCGAACTGCAATTGCAATTTCGCCCACAACTATCCGTATGCGATTGGGCCGCGCTTAGGCGGCGCCTACCAGATAGATAGCCACACCGTCATTCGCGGCGGCATTGGCTTGGTTTACGGCTCTCTCGACGCTTCCTCCGCTACCGGTTATGCGTCAAATTCCGCCAGCGCTTCGACGCCCGCGTTCGGGCAGATTGTCGGACAGCTCCAGAACGGGATCCCGTCCAGCGTCCAAGCCGCATGGCCGACCCTTAATAATCCGGCCGCGGGTCAGGCTCCTGGAGCCGTCGTCACCGCGCCGTCCCTGCTCGATCCGAACACGGGCCGCCCCATGCGCCTGTTGCAATGGAACGTCAATGTGCAGCGCGAAATCGGCCGCGACCTGTTTGTTGAGGCCGGGTATGTCGGCAATCGCGGTGTTTGGGAGACAGCCACCACTCTTCCTGCTGCAGGCTTTTCGTCTCTGTCTCCTGAGAATGCACTGAGTCAATCAACTCTGGCAGCCCTTGGAGTCCCTAGCTCGGACTTCAGCAATCCGACGCTCTCAAGCGCGTTCAATACCACCATTTCGGCCCTTAGCCCGGCGCAGAAGCAAGCACTGGCGAGCGTAGGCCTCACGCAGTTCCTCCCCTATGGTAACTTCCCGCAGAATCAGACGGTACGCCAGTCGCTGGTGCCATTCCCGCAATACTCCGGGGCCATGAATCCCTTGGGGGCCCCCCTCGCGAAGAATTGGTACGACGGGCTTCAGACCACGGTTACCAAGCGCTTCAGCCACGGTCTGACAGCGAATGCGAATTACACCTACTCGAAGACGCTGGCTCTGATCAGCACCCCTGATCCGTTCAACCGGAATCTCGGCAAGAACCTGAGCCCCTATGACGTTCCGCACCAGTTCCGGGTGAGCGCCCAGTACGAGGTTCCTCGTTTTCACTCCGGTATCATGAGTAACAAGATTCTTAGCTACATTGTGTCCGGCTGGGGCACGGGCTGGTATCTAAATTACCAGAGCGCGGCTTTGGTGGGCCAGCCCACCAGTTCCGGCACCTCGCCCATCAGCAACATCCTCGGCTACGGACCGGGCCCGGCGCAGTTGATTCCGGGCATGAGTCCCTGGTCGGTGGATTGGACCGACAACAGTGGCGCCCATCACACCGACCCGCTCAATATCAACTGCCACTGCTTTGACGTGACCAAGACCCAGGTGCTGAACCCGCTTGCGTTTACGAACGTCCCCAACGGGCAGTTCGCGAACAACGAAGCCTCGATTCGCTCCTTCCGGGGCATGCGCTACCCTTCGGAGAACGCCAACTTCAGCCGTACCTTCCGCATCAAAGAACGTTACACTCTGCAAGTTCGCGCGGAGTTCACGAATATCTTCAACCGAGTTCAATACGCGTTTCCGGCGGGCCTGACTTCGGCGATTAACCTGGGGAACTTCTCGACCGCTCCCACCACGTTCGCTTCCGGCCCCAACAGGGGTTTGTACAGCGGCGGCTTCGGTACCATCGTTCCGGAAGCAGGAACCACCGGTCAGCGCGCCGGCACATTGGTTGCTCGCTTTTCGTTCTAATCCGATCGAAGTCTGAAGGGGCGCGGAGTTCATCTCCGCGCCCCTCGTCTTTTTTCCGATCACCCCGCTTCCCATCCGCCTCCATGTAAACTCTTGAATTGGAACCCGCTGCCCCAACCCGATGCGCGCGGAATCGGACTGGGGGAAGCGCACTTCGGACCCGTTTCTTGGGTTCGTTTTGTCGTGGGCGTAGAAGGGCTTAAACTCCGATTTGCGCTGCGATATACTGAAGACAGCTCGCCCTTGAAAATCAAGCGGTTTCATGCGCGCACAGCCGCGCGCCAGCAGCGGGAGACACTACTATGTTTGATCTGTTCCGGAGCTCGGACAAGATTAAGAAATACGTCCTGGGAGGCTTGTTGACCCTGGTCGCGCTGTCCATGGTCACCTACCTGATCCCCAACTACAACCTGGAGACCACCACTACCGCGAATCCGGTGCTGGCCGAAATCGGCGGCAAAAAGATCACCTCGCAGGAGGCCCAGCAGCTCTTCCAGAAAACCAGCCAGGGGAAGATCCCGCCGGAACTGATGGAGGTCTACCTGCCGCAGTTCGTGCAGCAGTTGGTCTCCCAACGCGCGGCTCTTTACGAAGCCAGCCGGCTGGGCATCACCGCCACCGATGACGAAGCTCTTTCGAGCATCGTGGCTAATTATCCGCAGTTCTTTCCGAATGGGTCTCTGGCCAACAAGGACCAGTTCGAGGCGGCGCTGGCTCAGCAGGGAATCTCTCTCCAGGACGTGGTGGACGAAGCCCGGGACCAGGTGATTCTGCACAAAATGCAGAACGCCGTGCTGGGCAGCGTGGTCGTGACGCCCAAGGACATCGAGGACGCGTACCGCAAGAAGTACGAAAAGATGAAGATTCAGTACATCGCGTTTCCTCCGGCTAAGTTCCGCGATCAGGCCAAACCCACCGATGAGGAAGTTCGGAAGTACTACGACACCAACAAGGCAGGCTTTACCCAGCCGGCCAAGACGGCGTACCAGGTAGCGGTACTCGATCAGAACACGGTCGCGGCGACTATCAGCGTCACCGACGAGCAGCTTCGCGCCGCGTATTCCACCGCTCTCGATAACTTCCGCATGCCGGAGCGCGTGCACGCGCGTCATATCCTGCTTAAGACGGAAGGAAAATCGGATGCGGAAAAGAAAGTCCTGAAAGCCAAGGCCGACGACTTGCTCAAACAGCTCAAAAACGGCGCCGATTTTGCGGAGCTGGCCAAGAAGTATTCCGACGACGGCAGCAAGGACCAAGGCGGTGACCTGGGCTGGTTTACTCACGGCCAGATGGTCCCCGAGTTCGAAAGCGCGGCCTTCGCGCTGAAGCCGAAAGAAATGAGCGGCGTAGTGACGTCGCAGTATGGCTACCATATCATTCAAGTACTGGAGAAGGATCCGGCGAAGCTCAAGCCTTTTGAGGAAGTGAAAGATGAGCTGGCTAAGGAAGTGCGCGCGCAAGACGTCGCCGATAAAATGCAGACGCTTGGCGACCAGATGCATGCGGACCTGGTCAAGTCGCCCAAATCCGCCGCCGAGGTGGCCAAGAAGTACGGCGCGGACCTGATTGCCATGCCCTCGGCCGCGCCCGGCGATGCGATCCCGGGCCTGGGCGCGAATCCGGAAATCGACAGTACCCTGGCTTCCATGAAGCCGGACGAGGTGTCCCCGGTCCTGGATTTGCCAAACAACCGCCTGGCGGTGGTCATTTTGAACGGCCGCGTACCCGGCCGGACCGCGGAGTTCAGCGAAGTCCAGGCGCAAATCCACGACAAACTGGTGACCGATAAGTCGGCTCTGATCGCGGCGGATCGCGCCAAGGAAGCGGCGGAACTCCTGAGGAAGGGCGAGGATCTCGAAAAGGTCGCGAAGTCGACACAACTAGACGCGACCACCTCCAGCTTGTTCGGACGCGCTGATTCGATTGATGGCCTGGGGCCGGCCTCCGCTCTGGGAGACATCTTCACCGCGAAGGTGGGCAACGTAGTAGGTCCAATTCTGATCCAGGGACGGCAGATTGTCGCCAAAGTCACCGAGAAGAGCGAAGCCGATCTGACGGCCTTGCCGGTGGAGCGCGATAGCTTGCTCCAGCAACTGAAACAGCAAAAGGCGCAGGACCGCAATGCGCTTCTCATGGATGGCATCCTGGCGAAACTGACCAGCGAGGGCAAGGTGACGGTCAACCAAAAAGAGATCCAGAACATGGTCGCCAGCTTGCGCCAGAAGTAGATCGCGCGCCGTCACGAGGTCCATTTCCTGGCCCATTTTCTAATTGACGTCTGGCGGAGCCTCACCGATCCAGACCGCCTGATCCAACTCTTAACCGGAGTCATTACGGGTTGGTGGGGATACGCGCTCCTGGCCGGCATCGTGTTCGCGGAATCCGGGCTGTTGGTGGGGTTATTCCTGCCGGGCGATTCGCTGCTGTTCACGGTGGGCGTGGTCGCCGGCGCGGGCGAGCTCAATATCGTTCAGATTTGCGCGCTGTTTGTGGTTTTCTCGATCCTGGGCGACCAGAGCGGCTACTTGCTGGGCCGCCGCGCGGGACCGCGTATTTTCACTCGCCCGGATTCCCTGCTGTTCAAGCAGCAATACGTCAAGCGCACTCACGAGTTCTACGAAACGCACGGCGGCAAGACGCTGATCTACGCGAAGTTCGTTCCCGTCGTGCGCACCTTCGCGCCCTTTATGGCGGGCGTGGGGCGCATGCGATATACCCGGTTCGTCTCCTTCAACGTGATCGGAGGAGTGGGCTGGGTGCTCTCCATGACTCTGGCGGGCTACTTCCTGGGATCGATTCCGATTGTCCGTATGAACTTCGAAAAAGTAGTGATCGGGATTGTGTTCGTCAGCATCGCTCCCATGGTGGTGCACTACCTCAGGGCGCGCCGCGCAGCTTCTTGAGGGCGGCCTGGACGACCGGATCGCGCTGCAGTTCGATCTCATCGCCGCTGGCGACGCCGAACTTCAACGTCAGAATCTCCTGCTGCAGGCGGCTGGCGATCCAATCGCGGTCGCTCAACCAGTCCGCGACGCCGGGCTGAATCGACCGCTCGGATAGGAAGACCTTGAGCTCGTCCATGGCCGAGGAGATCATCGCCGAAGAGACTTCGCTCTTGTCGCCGACCGTGTGGGTCCGGAGGTACTCTCCGGCGAAGCTGGTGATCGATCCGCTGGCATCCAGCACTTGCTCGAGGCGGTCCAACTGCGCGGGGTAGACGATCCGATCCGGCTGGATGCCGCCGCCGCCGGGCAGCGGGCGGCCTGCATCGGAGCGGAACGGCCCGCGGGCCACCACCGTGGCCGCACCTAGTTCTCCGCTGGCCAGGGGCTTTTGAATCGAGCGGCCGCTAGGCGTGTAGTAAAACGCCGTCGTGAGCGCCAGCCCACTGGCCGCCGACAGCGGAAAGACCTGCTGCACTAGGCCCTTTCCGTAGCTGGGCTCGCCCAGCACGGTGGCGCGATCGTGATCCTGCAGCGCGCCGGTGACGATCTCGGAAGCGCTGGCGCTCTTGCCGTTGACCAGAATCGCCACCGGAAAGGTGTAGGGCTTCGAATCCTTGGGAACGGTCACCTGCTGCGGCTTGCTATTGCGGCCGCCGATGGTGAAGATGAGCTGATCGGGCGAGAGGAACAGCGCGGCGGTTTCGGCGGCGGCTTGTACGGCTCCGCCCGGATTGTCGCGCAGATCGACGATCAGGCCCTGAAGAGACTTGCCGCCCAGCTTGTCGATGGTCTGTCTCACCAGCTCCCCGGTGGGCTGTTCGAAGCTGGTGATCCGCAGATGGCCGATTCCGGGCGCGATCATGTAGGCGCGGTCGACGGTGGGTGCATCGAGGAGCGCGGGCGACATCTTGATTTGCACCAGTCCTTCGCTGCCTGGTTTGCGGACCTCGAGCGTGGCCTCCTTCTGGCGGGCTTCGGTCAGGAGCTGCGTGAGCTGGTCGACATCCAGATAGCGGATCGGGATGGTGTTGATGCCGACAATCTCGTCCCCGGCGGACAGTCCCGCCTTGGCGGAGGGCGAGCCTTCCAGTGCCTGCAGCACGATCACGCGGCCCGGCAGCAGGCTGACGACGGTGCCGAACCCTTTGCGCTCGCTCGACTGCATCTGCTGGAGCTGCTCGAATTGATTGGGATCGAAGAACACGGAATGCGGGTCGAGAGTGCGCAGCATCCCGGGAATCGCGCCCTGGTAAATCGCGGTTTCGGCCGGTATGGGATCGGCGGATTCGCTTTCGACGGTTGCGTACACGCCGGCGATCTTCTGGAGCTCGCGCTCGATCGCCGCAGGATCATCGGCAGCCCATAATGGCCGCGAATAAACGCAAATGAACGCGAATGACCAGATGAGTCTCATCGCTTATAGCGCATGCTTTGGCGGATGCGGTGACGGTCCAGCGCCAGATTGATCAGGCGGTCCAGAAGCTCGGCAAACGGCACGCCCGCCGCCTCCCACATTTTCGGATACATGGAGATGGAAGTGAAGCCCGGGATGGTGTTGATCTCATTGATATAGAGCTTGCCCGAGGCCGCCTCCATCAGAAAATCGACACGCGCCATGCCTTCGCATTCGACAGCCTGATAGGCTGCGACCGCCATCCGCTGCATCTCCGCGGTCTGCTCGGGCGTGAGCGGCGCAGGCACGATCAACTGAGCCGCATCGAGCAGATACTTGTCTTCGTAGTCGTAAAAGTCGCGCGAGGGGATGACTTCGCAGGGGACCGCCGCAATCGGTTGTTCGCTGCCCAGCACGGAACATTCGAACTCGCGGCCCGCGATGCCGCGCTCCACCAGGATCTTGCGGTCGAACTGGCCCGCCAGTTCCAGAGCGGCCGGCAGTTCGGCGCAGGTCTTCACTTTGGAGATGCCGACTGAAGAACCGAGGTTCGCCGGTTTGACGAAAAGCGGAAACGGAAGGTTGAAATCGTTATGGCGGCCGCGAGTGACGGTGACATACTCGGCTACGGGAAGCCCGCGCTCCACTAACAAACGCTTGGTGACTTCTTTATCCATCGCCACTGCGGAAGCCAACACCCCCGCGCCGACGTAAGGGAGATCGGCGAGTTCGAGAAGGCCCTGCACCGTGCCATCTTCTCCGAACGTGCCGTGGAGGACCGGGAATACGACATCGATTCCGGAGTTGGCGCCCGGTTCGGGCGAGATCGCGCGCGGCTTCCAGTGGCCTTCGGGCGTAATGAAGATGCGCTGGACTTCGTACTTGGCGCGATCCAGTCCCGCGATGATCGATTCGGCCGAGCGCAGAGAGATTTCGTGCTCGCCGCTCCTGCCTCCGCACAGCACCGCCACACGTAAACCCGGCATCGCTTAAAGAATCCTCTTTCCCAACGCAGACATCAGCAGTTCGACGCCCAGGATGGCGGTGCGGTTCGCGATATCCAGTACCGGATTCAGCTCCACCATTTCGAGCGAGGTCATCAAGCCGCTATCGCAGACGATCTCCATGGCCAGGTGCGCTTCGCGATAGGTAATGCCGCCGTGGACCGGGGTCCCGACGCCGGGCGCCTCGGCCGGGTCGACCGCATCCAGGTCGAAGGAGAGATGAAAGCCGGCGGTGCCCGAAGAAACCGCATGAATCGCTTCTTGCATGACCGTACGCATGCCGCGCTCATCGATATCGCGCATGGTGAACGGGTGCACGCCGGCGCCGCGGACGTTGAAACGCTCGATATCGTCCACGCTGCGGAGTCCTACGATGGCGACGTTCTCCGGATCGACCATCGGCACTTGGCCAGCGATGCCAGTCAGCTCGGGCGGTCCCAGGCCGATGATGCACGCCAGCGGCATGCCGTGGATATTCCCGGACGGGCTCGAATCGGGAGTGTTCATGTCAGCGTGCGCGTCGATCCACAGCAGGCCAAGCTTCTTGCCGTTCTTGCCAAGGTGCCGCGACATGCCCGCAACAGTTCCGATGGCTGCGGAATGATCGCCGCCGAGCACCAGCGGAACTTGTCCCCGCTCGGCCGCATGCTCGACCATGTCCGCCAATCGCGCGCAAGTGTGGGCGATCTGCGGAAGATAGCGCGCGTGCGCGGAACCGGCGGGCAGGCTTTCCGGCTGGTCGACGACGACGTTGCCCAGATCGCCGGCCTGATAGCCCAGCTCGGCGAGCTTCTGGTTCAGGCCGGCGACGCGCAGGGCCGAGGGACCCATATCGACGCCGCGGCGTCCCGCACCCAGATCCATGGGCGCGCCGATGACGGCGATGTGAGACTGGCGCATGCGAGCGAGAAACCTATAACGATTATCGCGTTTTGGGTTTGGGGAGTTTTCGAGCGGAGGGTGTTGTACTAGCGGAAACATCACACGGAGGCACTCGGTCTAGAATTTTGTCCCATTTATCCTCGAATTGTTCTACATCCGATATGGCAAGTGCCGTGTGAAAGGACTCCGGTGCCCGTGGCCGGATGAAGTCGTGCTTGGAGAGATATCTCTTGTACCCTGCCACTAGAGTATCTTGCAGTTCTTTCCATTCGAGAACAAAGAAGCGGTCCCGCCTAGTTTCTTGGAGCACAACGAGAACGCACATTAGACCTGGGAAGGGCTCCGGCAGCGGTCCCCTAACGATCTGATGCTTGCCGTCCTCGTTCATCTGAACGTCCGAAAACTTGCGGATATCAAACTGCCATGTCGACCCGTTGATCGCCTTCACCTGAACCGGCACATGTCCGCCACATTGACCGGACGCGATGATGTCGTAGTGTGGAACGTTTCCAGCGAACGGCGTTGCAAGGAGATCGAGACGGCACAGTTCGGCTGCTACGAGAAACTCTCCAATTGCGCCCGTCAGCTTGGTAGCTCTTCCCGTTGCCATGCTTTAACTTACAGCGTACTATTCTTTGAGCTCGAAGCTGATCAGGTGAATCTCGACGTCGCCCACATTTTCGACGCTATGCGGCGGCAGGCAATCGAGCCAAGCGGCTGGGGGCAGCGGCGACGCAAGGGTCCGGCTGTCGAACAGGATGTTCCCCTCGCCGTCGCGGCGGATGAAATGGCTAAAGCGCACGGTATTGTAGACGGCGGGCCAGCGGTGGGTGTGGACCGGTACGGTGTCGCCTACAGGGATGCGGGTGTCGAGCACACGCACCCGGTTATTTTCAAGGATCAGCGTGTGGTGCTTCGGCGCGGCGACGACGGCGTCGAGTTCGGGGGGCCAGGGCCAGGGTTCTCTCATCAGGGTTTCGTGCGATAAATCATCCGAGGGAATGCGGTGGTTTCGCGGACGTGCTCCAGGCCGCACATCCACGCGACGAATCGCTCGACGCCCATGCCGAAGCCGGCGTGCGGGACGCTGCCGTACTTGCGCAGATCCAGGTACCATTCGAAAGCTTCGCGCGGCAGGTTATGTTCTTCCAGGCGCTTGACCAGCAGGCTCAGATCGTGAATGCGCTGTCCGCCGCCGATAATTTCGCCATAACCTTCCGGCGCGATGAAGTCGACTCCCAGGGCGACATCGGGGCGATCCGGGGCCAGCGCGAAATAGAATGCCTTGACCGCGGCGGGGTAGCGATCGATCATCACCGGGCGATCCAGATCTTCGGTGACCAGCGTTTCGTCGGTGTTGCCCAGGTCGCTGCCCCACTCAATCTCGCTGCCCTTGGATTTGAGCTTTTCGACGGCCTGATCGTAGGTCATGCGATGGAACGGTGCCTTCACCGCTTCCAGTTTCGAGACGTCGCGCTCCAGAACCTTCAGATCTTCGCGGCGATGCTCCAGAACACGGCCGATAACGTGCAGAACCAGCTCTTCGCCCACGTGCTTGACGTCTTCGAGATCGGCGTAGGACATCTCCGGTTCCACCATCCAGAACTCGGTCAGGTGCCGGCGGGTTTTGGATTTCTCGGCGCGAAATACGGGGCCGAAGCAGTAGGTCTTGCCGAAAGCCGCCGCGGTCGCTTCGCCGTAAAGCTGGCCGGATTGCGCCAGATAGACCTTTTCGTCTTCGAAATAATCCACCTCGAACAGCGTAGTGGTGCCTTCGCACGCGGCGGGCGTGAAGATGGGCGTGTCCACCAGGATGAAGCCGTGCGAATCGAAGTATTCGCGAATCGCTTTGATCACCTCGTGGCGGACGAGCAAAGCCGCGTGCTGGCGGCGGCTGCGCAGCCACAGATGGCGATGGTCCATCAGAAAATCGATGCCGTGCTCTTTAGGCGTGATGGGATACGGATCGGCCTCGGGCACACGCTGCACGATTTGCGCACTTTCGAGGTCCATTTCGTAGCCGCCGGGAGCTCGTGCTTCGGCGCGAATCTTGCCCTGAACGATCAGCGACGATTCCTGCGTCAGGTGCTTGAGCGATTCAAACAATTCTTCGGGCAGCGCCGACTTGACGGCGACGCATTGAATGATTCCGCTGCCATCGCGCACTTGCGGGAAACAGATTTTGCCGCCGCTGCGAAGGTTGTAGAGCCAGCCGGCGATTTCGACCGTCTCACCTACATGTCTGCCGGCTTCAGCGATCGTGATTCTCATCGAGAGACTTCAGTCCTTCCAAATAATCGAACGTTGCTCGCGCCGTGTCGACCGGATGCTGCATTTCGTCCACTTCGCGCAGCTCCAGAAGCAACGGATATTGTCCATCGGCTGAACGCAGGAGATCCATGGTGCGTGGCCAATCGATCGACCCTTTTCCGGGGAACAGATGGGAATCGTCGGTACCGTTGTTGTCGTGCACGTGAGTCGAGCGGATGCGGGATTTCAGCACCTGGTACTCGTTCTCGATGCTGCCGCGCATGTGGGCGTGTCCCACGTCGAAGCACACGTTCAGATTCAGATGGGTCACGTTCAGGAACACCATCAGGCGCTCGGCGGTCGAGAGCTCGTTGGGGATGTTCTCCAGCAAAACTTCGACGCCCCGCTGGCGTGCGAACAAATTGATTTCCTCGAGAGCGGAAAACGCGGAGTCGATTTTGCGCTCATCGTATTCCTCCCCGGCGACGCCCAGGTGCTGGATCAGGTAACGGAATGGCACCGTCTCGGCGATCTCCAGCACACGCTTGATTTCGTCCACTATATCCAAGCGTTTGGATTTCACCGGCTCGGTGATGGTAATGATGGACTGCGGTCCCGACCGGCCCCACACGTTGTCGCTATACATGGGCGAGTGCAGGGAGTGAAGCTTCAGCTCGGCGTCGCGGAACCAGTGCCCTAGATCGGTAATCTGGGTTTTGTCGCGATAATCCAGATGCTGGCGGGCGCAAAAGATCTCGACCAGCGGAATGCCGGCGTTCCAGATCCGCTCCAGCCACACGGTGGTCAGGCGGTGATTCGCGAAGAGGTGCGTCGAAAGAGCGCGCTGCATCTTATAAGTATCCAGCTAATACCCGCCGGCCTTCCCGGAAGCGCGCCCGTCTGATCCACCTTCCAACCAGCCGCCCTTACTGACGATCGCTTCGACACGCGCCAACACTAAACCGGGCGAATGGTCGACGTCATAGCCGCGCGACTTGAGCAGCGCGACGGTGTCGGGGGAAATTCCTGGTTCGAGATACAGCTTGTCCGGCTGCCATTGGTGATGAATGCGGGGGGCGTCCACTGCGTCCTGGGCGTTCATCCCGAAATCGACCACGTTGAGGATCGTTTGCAGCACCGCGGAAATGATCCGGGAGCCGCCGGGAGCGCCCACCGCCATGAAGAATTTGCCATCGCGAGTCAGGATCGTCGGCGTCATCGAAGAGAGCGGACGTTTGCCGGGCTGGATCGCGTTGGCTTCCCCCTGCATCAGGCCGAACGCGTTGGGCGAGCCCGGCTTGGAGGTGAAATCGTCCATTTCGTCATTCAGCAGGAATCCGAGGCCAGGTACGGTGATACCGTTGCCGTAGCCTTCGTTGAGCGTGTAGGTCACGGCCACGGCGTTGCCCTGCGCATCGACGACGTTGTAATGCGTGGTCTCGCCGCCATCGCGGCCGGCAGGCAAGCCGGGAAGGATTTGCGTGCTGGGCGTGGCGCGGTTCGGATCGATGCTGTCCCGGCGGCGCTTAATATAAGCCGGATTGAGCAGGCTCGTTAATCGCAGCTTGCTGAAGTCGGGATCGCCCAGATACTGGCTGCGGTCGGCGTAGTAACGGCGCATGACTTCGGCCAGGTATTCGATTTCTGCCGCGGATCCGAAGCCGGATTTCCGATACCCGGAGCCTTCGAGCATCCCCAGCATCTGCAGAATCCCGACACCGCCGGAACTGGGTGGCGGCGCCGCGATAATGCCGTATCCGCGGTAAGCCCCGGTCAGCGGCGCGCGTTCGACAGCGGTGTAGTCTTTCAGATCGGACAGAGTGATCAGGCCGCCGTTGCGGGCCATCGCCGCGGAAAGTTTTTGAGCGGTCTCGCCCTGGTAGAACTCGTTCACGCCGTTTTGCGCGATGCGATTGAGCGTGCGGGCGAGATCCGGCTGCGTAAGAGTTTCCCCGGGCTCCCAATAAGTCCCGTTTTTTAAGAAGATGCGCTTGGATTCCGGGTCCTGCGACAAGTTGCGAGCGGCTTTCAGGGACTCTGCGAGCGAATAGCTCACTTGGAAACCCTGCGCCGCCAGGGCGGCGGCAGGTTCAACGAGATCGGCCCATCTGCGGCTGCCGTACTCGCGGTGTGCGAACTCGAATCCACGCACGGTGCCGGGGACGCCCGCGGACCTCCAGCCGTCCAGGCTTTCGCGGGTGGGCTTTCCGGAAGCGTCCAGATACATATCGCGCGAGGCCTTGCCGGGGGCGCGCTCGCGGAAATCGATGAAGGTGGAACGGCCGTCGGCGAGACGGATCAGCATGAAGCCGCCGCCGCCCAGGTTCCCGGCGTAGGGATGGGTGACGGCGAGGGCGAACCCGACGGCGATAGCGGCGTCCACGGCATTGCCGCCATCTTTCAGGACCTGGATCCCGACATCGGCCGCCAGAGGCTCCTGCGCCCCAACCATGGCGTGGCGGGCACGAATGGGCTCGCGCGCGCCCGCCAGGGGACACAATCCTGCGATCAGCGTTAAGGCGACGACAAGCCACCGCATGCATCCGATTCTAGCGAAACCGTGTACCTCTGATGCTGACGAATCGGTGAAAGGCTAGAATCAGACATATGGCGCGCAAGGACATTCGCCGGCACGAGCGCGTTGCTTGCACGCTGTCGATTCTGCTGGCCTGGACCGACGCGAACGGGTCGGACCGGTACGCCCGTGGCAAATGCCGCGATGTCTCGGAGGCGGGATTGCGTGTCGACACGATGGATATGATCCCGCCGCAGAGCTACGTGAACCTGCGAATCGAGAAATGGGATCTGACCGCTTCGGCGCGGGTGCGCTATTCCCGCCGGGCGGGAGCGACCAATGTCGTCGGGCTGGAGCTGACCCAGAAAGTCCGCCAGCAGCTCCTGGATTCACTGCGGGAAATGCCCGCCGGCTCATAGAAAATTCCAATCAATCCCATCAAAAGAATCGAACGCAGCGGAGATCTGGAAGTTACTATACTGATTAGGCTTACGCCACGGTGCGTAAGGACGAAAAGGAGCGCCTATGAGGAACTCGTCTTTCCCCAGGCTTCGCGCTGTTGGGGGCGCACCAGCACAGTCTGCTGATTCGGTCATGGATGCCGTTGGTGATTCACATCGGGGCGCCCGCCGGCCTCACACATTTACGCAGCCAGCTAAGTTCACACGATGGATAGGATGCCTACAGTTTCTGACGCTCTTGGTGCTCACAGCGGGAGTTTCGCTGGCGCAATCCATTCCGCCGGATATCGCCAAGAGACTGGACGATCTGGACAAAGCCACCAAGAACGCCCAGATGGCGGGCGACAACGCCTGGATGCTGACCAGCGCGGCACTGGTGCTGATGATGACCGGTCCGGGGCTGGCGCTGTTCTACGGCGGCCTGGTGCGCAAGAAGAACGTACTGAGCACCATGATGCACAGCTTTGTTTTGATGGCCACGGTTTCCATTCTGTGGGCGGTGATCGGCTACAGTCTGGCGTTCGGGGAAGGGAACGCGTTTTTCGGCGATCTGCGCTATCTGTTCCTGAGCGGTGTGGGCGCCGCTCCGAATCCGGATTACGCCGCGACCATTCCGCACCAGACGTACATGATTTACCAGCTGATGTTCGCCATTATTACTCCGGCGCTCATCTCGGGTGCGTTTGCGGAGCGGATGAAGTTCTCGGCCATGCTGCTGTTCATTACGCTATGGTCGTTCGTGGTGTACTTTCCGATGGCGCACATGGTGTGGGGCAAGGGCGGCCTGCTGAATGCGTCGCTGGGTGGCGTGTATCCGGCTCTCGATTTCGCGGGTGGAACGGTGGTGCACGTCACCTCGGGAGTCTCGGCGCTGGTCTGCGCGCTGTACCTGGGCAAGCGGGACAACTATCCGGACGAATCCATGCGGCCTCACAGCGTGGTGCTGAGCGTGATCGGGGCCTGCCTGCTGTGGGTGGGCTGGTTCGGGTTCAACGCGGGCAGCGCGATGGCGGCCGGATCCCTGGCCTCGAGCGCGTTCATCGCGACGCACTTCGCCACGGCTGCGGCGGTGCTGGGGTGGATGACGATCGAGTGGATGATGGTGGGCAAACCCAGCGTCCTGGGCGCGATTTCCGGGGCGGTAGCCGGATTGGTGGCGATCACGCCGGCGTCCGGTTTCGTGAAACCGATGCCTGCGATTCTGATCGGGCTGGCGGCGGGAGTGGTGTGTTACCTGATGGTCAGCAAGGTCAAAAAAATATTCGGCTACGACGATGCCCTGGACGCGTTTGGCGTACACGGCATCGGCGGGACGCTGGGCGCGCTGCTGACCGGCGTGTTCGCCACCAGGGAAGTCAACGATCTTCGGATGGGCAAGCCCATGGGGCTGGTGGACGGCTTTGGCGGACAGATGACGAACCAGGTGATCGCGGTATTGATCTCGTGGGGGCTGGCGATCGTGGGAACATTGGTTATCTTGAAGATCTGCGACGCCGTATGCGGCGTGCGCGTGAGCAAGGAACAGGAGACCGAAGGCCTGGATCTGAGTATGCACGGAGAAGAGGGCTACAATCTCGAGTCTTAAAACGAGGTAGCCGAATGTGGAACTAGACTTCCACCAGGAGACCTGACATGAGAAAGATCGAAGCAATCATCCAGCCGCATAAGCTGGAAGAAGCGAAAGAAGCCCTGAAGAATATCGGCGTCGACGGGATGACGATTACCGAGGTCCGCGGCCACGGCCGACAGAAGGGCCACACGGAGGTCTACCGCGGGATGGAATATAAGGTGGACCTGCTGCCGAAGGTGAAGCTCGAAATGGTGGTCACGGACCAGCGCGCGGACGAAGTGATCCGGACGCTGGCCGCCGCCGCGCGAACGGGCAAGATCGGCGACGGCAAGATTTTTGTCTATGCGGTCGCCGACGCGGTACGGATCCGCAACGACGATCGAGGAGAAGCAGCATTGTGAAGGAAGCGGCGGTACTTCCGCCGCCCAGTCCAGAGGAAGTCCGGCAAACGCTGGCTGGACGAACGGCGGAAGTGGAAGAACGCGTACGCCAGGCGTACGCAAGAACGTTAGAGCCAACATTCCCCGCGGGGTTGGCGGTGGTGGCGGTGGGAGGATTCGGCCGGAGCGAGCTATTTCCCCACTCCGACGTCGATCTGCTATTGCTGGCGGAATCGGACAAGAACCTGCCGCCGCGCGAGAATATTTCCGCTTTCCTGCAGGGTTTGTGGGACTCGGGACTTCGCCCCAGTCATTCCGTGCATTCGGTGGCGGACTGCGTGGTCGAACACGAGGATAACGCCGAGTTCACCATCAGCCTGCTGGACCGGCGCTTCCTGGCCGGGGATGCGGCCCTGTATCGGACTCTGGAAGATAAGTTCCGGCAGTTCCAGGCCCGGCGCGGTCCTGCTCTGGCCCGTCAGATCGCGGGGCTGGCGGAAGGACGGCGGGCCAAGTATCAGAACACGATTTATCACCTGGAGCCGAACGTCAAGGAGACGCCCGGCGCTATTCGCGATTTGCAGACCACGCGCTGGCTGCTGATTCTGGAACCGCGCGAAGGGACGCCCGATTTATCGGCGGCGTTCAGTTTCCTCTCCGGCGTCCGTCTCCGGCTGCATGAACTGGCCGGGCGCGACCAGAATGCGCTGACCTTCGACGCCCAGGAGTCGCTGAGCGAATACCCGGCCTCATTGATGCGGGATTACTATCGCCAGGCCCGCGTGGTGGACCAAGCCGTGCGGCAAGCCATCGAGGTTGCCACCGAGAAGGCGGGCACGCTTCTGGGACGGTTCCATGAATGGCGGTCGCGCCTTTCCACCAGCGAGTTCACGGTGTCGCATGACCGCGTGCTGCTGCGGACGCACAACCCGCCGCAGGATCTGAGCGTATTCGAGTTCGTGGCGCGACACGGTTTGCGCCTGGCGCCGGATACCATCGAGCGACTACAAGGTTTCACTCCGCAAGCCACGTGGGACGACTGGAAACGGCTGCTGGGCCTGCCAAAGCCTTCTGTCGGTCTGCGGGCGATGCAGGAAGCGGGCGTTCTGGCGAGCGCGATTCCGGAGTGGCGCAACATCGAATGCCTGGTGGTGCGGGATTTCTACCATCGCTACACCGTGGATGAGCACACGCTGGTGGCCATCGGATCGCTCGAGTCCATTTCCGACGGCCGCTTCACGGAGTTGATGAGCGAGATCCAGGATCCCTGGCTCTTGCGTTTTGCGCTGCTGGTGCACGACATCGGCAAGGGCTCGGGCCGCGACCACTCGTTGGCCTCGCTGGAGATCGCCCGCGCGGTGATGGAACGTCTGGGAGCGCCGGAAGCGGATCGTGAGACGATCGAGTTCCTGGTGCTGCGGCACCTGGACCTATCGAGTGTCATGAGCTCGCGCGATCTGTACGACGGTTCCACGGCGCGCGCACTGGCCGAACGCGTCGGCACGCTGGAGCGGTTGAAGCAGCTGACCATGCTGACGTACGCCGATATCAGCGCCGTGAACCCGCAAGCCATGACGCCCTGGCGCATGGAGCAGCTCTGGCGCGTCTACCTGATGGCCTACGAAGAGCTGACACGCGAGCTGGTGACCGAACGCATCCACGATGCCGGCGGGATGCCAGCCGAGCGGGCCCGGTTCCTGGAAGGGCTCCCGACGCGCTATTTGCGCACCCACACTCCGGAAGAAGTCGATGCGCATTTCGAGCTGGCGCTACAGCTTGCGTCGCGGCCCGTGGCGGTGGAGATCCATCACGAACGCGGCTTCTACAAGCTCACTCTTCTGACTAAGGACCGTCCGGCTCTGTTCGCGTCCGTGGCGGGCGCGATTTCCAGCTTCGGCCTCAACATTCTTAAGGCCGAGGCTTTCTCGAACGCGACGGGCATGGTGGTGGACACGTTCACGTTCGCCGATCCGCACCGAACGTTAGATCTAAATCCGCCAGAAGTCGACCGGTTGCGCGGCGTGGTCCGGAAAGTCGTGGAAGGCAAGCAGGACGCCGACAAGCTATTGAAGGGGCGACCCAAGCCCTTCTTATCCTCGCGCGTGAAGATCCGCCCGCGCGTCTCCTTCAAGGACGACGCCTCGGACGGAGCCACGCTCATCGAGATCGTGTCCGAGGACCGGCCCGGACTGCTGTACGATCTGGCGAACGCCATTTCGCTTGCGGGCTGCAATATCGAGGTGGTGATGATCGACACCGAAGCGCACAAGGCGCTGGACGTGTTCTACGTCACCCATCAGGGCCACAAACTGGATGACGATCTGCAGTCGGAGCTGAAGTCTGATCTGTTGGCCGCCTGTATCGGCTCGCGATAGGCTCCTGTTTCAGGAATGTTACGCATCGGTCATGCTACACATGAGTATTGCGCGTAACTACTTTCCGGATTGTTCTAGCATTATTGGCGATAGGTGCGGCTGTGGCGCAGGATTCGATCGCGCCAGACCAGCCTTCCGAACGCTGGAACCTCTATTTTCAGGCCACCTCTATCGGCGATTATCACGGGAGCTTTCCCGCGCTGTATAGCGGCGAGCATAGTCTCCAAAATTACCCGGAGCGCGACGCGTCCTTAACCAGCACGCTGTATCTGGGGTTCCGGCTGCCAGGCGACACGCAGGTGTATATCGATCCTGAACTGGCGGGCGGCCGTGGATTCAGCGGAGTCAACGGCGTCGCCAACTCTCCCAACGGCGAGCTGCCGCGCGTCGCATCCGCGACTCCCAAGCCCTATCTTGCCCGAGCCTACATCACGCACGATTTCGGATTCGGAAGCGGGCGCGAGTGGTTTTCAAGCGATGAGAACCAACTCTCAGGCTCGCGGCCGATGACCCGCTACTCGATCACGGTTGGCCGATTCACGGTCACCGACTTCTTCGACAACAATCGCTATACGCACGATCCGCGAACGCAGTTCATGGGCTGGGGCATCATGTACAACGGTGCATGGGACTATCCCGCCGACGTTCGCGGCTACACCTGGGGCTGGATGCAGGAATTCCACACGCGCCGTTGGTCCGTGCGTTACGCCAGCGCCGCGGAACCTCGAGTCGCGAATGGATTGCGGCTCGACCGGCGTCTGTTCGTCAATCGCGGCGATATGTTCGAGGGAGAAATCCATTATCTGGAGGGCGAGCACCCGGGCACTCTTCGGCTGCTCGGTTTCGTGAACCGTGCCAATGCCGGAGACTATGCCGAGGCTCTACGCCTCGGTCAACAGACGGGAGCCGCGCCGGACATTACCGCCGTGCGCCGCAATGGCACCGTAAAGTACGGAACCGGCGTGAACCTTGAGCAGCAGATTACGAAGGACGTGGGCTTGTTCGCGCGCCTGGGCTGGAACGACGGCAAAACGGAAAGCTTCGCGTTCACCGCGATCGACCGGCTAGCGAGCGGCGGCGTATCGATCTCCGGCCCGCGCTGGAAGCGTCCGGATGATGTCGCGGCCACGGCCCTCACGGTCAGCGGCCTGTCCGGGGTGCATGCTTCGTATTTAGCGCACGGCGGCCAGGATTTTTTGATCGGCGATGGGGCGCTGCAATATGGTCCCGAGTACGTGTGGGAAAGCTACTATAGCGCCCGTCTATTTGGCGGATTCTTCGCATCGATCGATTTGCAGCACATCGCCAATCCGGCCTACAACCAGGTTCGCGGCCCGGTGTGGATCCCCAGTGCGCGCGTGCATCTGGAGATCAAACTCCATGGCAATTCAAAGAACCCGTAGCGACTCGCGCGGGAATTCGATCACCCAATCCTTGGTGTCGCGCACGCGCTCATAATCGGGACGCGCCAGATCAACGACGATGCCGCCGGCGAATTCCAGGCGCATCCATTGGGGCTTTTCGACGGTGCGTTCGAGCTGCGCGGGAATCTGGTTCGCGCCGGGCCGGCCGTTACGGGCGAGCGCGGCCAGGCGCTCCGGCCGCACGCATATCGTGACGCGATCGCCCTTCAGGTGGCCCGGGAAATAGGGGCCTTCCAACTCGTGTTCGCCCATCTGCACTTTGCTGGTATTGCGCCCGGGATCGAGAGCCCGGATCTCCGCGGGGATGAGATTGAAGATCCCCAGCAGCCGCGCGACATCGACATTGGCGGGCTGATCGAGAACCGCAGGCGGCGTGCCGCTCTGCACCAGACGGCCCTCGCGCAGTACCAGCATCTCTTCGCCCAGCTCGAAGCACTCATCCAGGCTGTGAGTCACCAGCAGCATGGGAGTCTTGAAATCCGCGCGAACCTGCCGCAGGACTTGCCAGAATTCGGTCCGCAGCGGGGCGTCGAGGCCCTGCCCGGGCTCGTCGAACAACAGCAGCTTGGGCGCTCCGATCAGCGCGCGCGCGATGGAGCAGCGCTGGCGCTGTCCGCCGGATACTTCGTGCGGACGCCTTCCGGCGGTGTCGACCAGACGGAAGCGTTCGAGCATTTCGTTCACCCGGCGATGACGTTCCAGGCGCGGCCTGCGCTCGGCCGCAAACTCCAGATTCTGGCGCAGCGTCATGTGCGGGAACAGCGCGTAGTTCTGAAACACGTAGCCGCAATTGCGGGCTCGCGGAGGCAGGCTGACGCCCGCCGGACCGTCAAAGAGAATTTCGTCATCGAGCAGGATGCGTCCGTCGTCGGGACGCACGAAGCCCGCGATCAGATCCAGTGTGAGCGTTTTTCCCGATCCGCTGGGTCCGAACAAAACCGTGACGCCGGCGGTGGCTTGAAATTCGAGCTCGAGGGAGAACGGGGCCGAATCGGGCCGTCCGGGAAAAGTCTTGCGGAGCCGGGCGCTGATCATATTTACGTGATCATGTCCCGCGCGGGTTCAGGCGGTTGGCCAGCGTCAGGATCAGCAGCGCGACGGCCGAGATCACCAGGACCAGCGTGCGCGCCACCATGGTGTTCCCGGCTTCGTAGGCGTCGTAAATCGCGACCGCGACCGTCTGTGTGCGGCCGGGAATATTGCCCGCCACCATGAGCGTGACGCCGAAATCTCCCAGCGATCGCGCGAATGCCAGCGCCACCGCGGCCAGCACGGAGCGTCGCGCCAAGGGAAGTGTGACGCGCCAGAACAATCGCCATTCCGATGCGCCCAGATTGCGCGCGGCCCGCTCCAGGCTCCGGTCGACGCTTTCGAGCGCGGCCCTTGCCGATTTCACCAGTAACGGGAGCGAGTGCAGCAGAGCGGCAACGACCGCGGCCTTCCAGGTGAACACCAGCGGCGAACCGAAGATGTTTTCCCACAGTTTGCCGAGCGGGCTGTTTCCGGCCAGGAGCACCAGCAAATAGTATCCGAGGACCGTGGGAGGCAGGACGAGTGGCAGAGTCACGGCCGCATCCAGGACTTCCTTGCCGCGGAATTCGCGGTTCGCCAGGATGTAGGCGAGCCACAGGCCGACGACGAAGGCTACCGCCGTGGAAACGAACGCGACACGCAGGCTGAGCCACAGCGGGAACCAGTCAATCTGCATGGAAGTTCCAATTATAGCCGCGAACGATCGTAAAGAAAGCCCGCGGATAAACGCCAATAATGAGTGAGCGCTATTCGACGCCGTCGGCGAGAACCCGCACGTGATTGTCGCGGACTTCGACGTATCCGCCGGTCACGGTGAAACTCTCGGTCTTGCCAGCCGTGGTGAGGGTCAGCTTGCCGTGAGCCAGCTCGCTGAGCAGAGCGGCGTGGCCCGGCAGGATGCCCATGTAGCCGTCCTTGCCGGGGATCTCGGCGTAGTCGGCCTGCTGGTCGACCACCAGTTTCTCCGGCGTCGCGATTTCGATATGTAACTGGTCCGCCAAGGTTATCCCTGCTTCTTCATCTCTTCGTAGCGTTCCAGCACGTCGTCGATGGAGCCTTGCATATAGAAAGCCTGCTCCGGGATTTCATCGTGCTTGCCTTCGACCACTTCTTTGAAGCTGCGCACGGTGTCGGCTACCTTGACATACTTGCCCTTGAGGCCCGTGAATGCTTCGGCGACCGCGAACGGCTGTGAAAGGAATCGCTGGATCTTGCGGGCGCGCGCGACGGTGGCTTTGTCGTCGTCGGAAAGCTCGTCCACGCCCAGAATCGCGATGATATCTTGCAGGTCTTTATAGCGCTGCAGGATCTGCTTGACCGCCTGCGCCGTGTTGTAATGCTCCTCGCCGATAATCAGCGGGTCGAGAATGCGCGACGTGGACGCCAGTGGATCCACAGCGGGATAAATGCCCAGCTCGGAGATGGAGCGCGAAAGGTTCGTCGTTGCGTCGAGGTGGGCGAAGGTTGTGGCCGGAGCCGGATCGGTATAGTCGTCGGCGGGCACGTAAATCGCTTGGACCGAAGTAATCGATCCGGAGCGCGTCGACGTAATGCGTTCCTGCAGGTCGCCCATCTCGGATGCCAGATTGGGCTGATAACCCACCGCGCTAGGCATGCGGCCCAGCAGTGCGGATACTTCGGAGCCCGCCTGCGTGAAACGGAAAATATTGTCGATGAAGAGAAGCACGTCCTGGCCTTCTTCGTCGCGGAAGTATTCGGCGACGGTGAGAGCCGAGAGCGCCACGCGTAAACGTGCCCCGGGAGGCTCCGTCATCTGGCCGTAAATCAAAGCGCACTTGGATTTCTTCCAGTCGTGCGGATCGATCACGCCCGCTTCCTGGAACTCGAGCCAAAGATCGTTGCCCTCGCGGGTTCGTTCTCCCACGCCGGCGAACACGGACACGCCGCCGTGCTTGGTGGCGAGGTTCGAGATCAGCTCCTGAATGATAACCGTCTTTCCCACGCCCGCGCCGCCGAACAAGCCGATCTTGCCGCCGCGCACGTAGGGCTCGAGCAAATCGATCACCTTGATGCCGGTCTCGAACATCTGCGATTCGGTGGACTGTTCGTCGAAAGCGGGCGCCATGCGATGAATGGGCATGCGCTTGGCGGTATTCACCGGGCCCATCTTGTCCACCGGCTGGCCGATGACGTTGAGCACGCGGCCCAACGTTTCTTTCCCTACCGGCACCATGACCGGCTCGCCCAAGTCGATGGCTTTCATGCCGCGGACCAGTCCGTCGGTGGGCTGCAATGCGATGGTGCGCACGCGACTCTCGCCGATGTGCTGCGCGACTTCGCAAATAATATCGATGGGATCGGGAACGTTGAATCCCTCGCTGGTAATGCGAATCGCCGTGCGGATGACGGGAATGTGTCCTTCGGTAAATTCCACGTCAACGGCCGGTCCGGCCACCTGGATGACTTTGCCTTCGTTCATATGCAATTCCTTTTCGGGTCAGGCGTGCCTGACCCCTACTCTAATGCTGACGCGCCGCTCACAATTTCGATAATCTCGCGCGTGATGCTGGCCTGGCGGACGCGATTCATCAGCAAGGTCAGCTTGTCGATCACCTCGCCGGCGTTCTTGGTGGCCGCTTCCATCGCAACCATGCGCGCGGCATGCTCGGCTGCCACCGATTCCAGGAAGGCCCGGTACATCAGCAGCTTGACGTAGCGCGGCAGCAGGCTCCCCAACATCTCGCCGGGATTCTGTTCGTAAATGTAGTCCACCGGTTCGGCTGTCTTGGGCACTTCGATGGGCAGGATCCGCGTCGAAGTGAGCGCCGGGGCCATGGCGTTCTTGAATTCGTTAGT
>Ga0209483_1000573_pt1 | contig 31495 bp, 19 predicted proteins | sample NGEPerA_FD_184508 | JGI IMG/M metagenome (GOLD analysis project Ga0209483, IMG submission 184508) | Arctic peat soil microbial communities from the Barrow Environmental Observatory site, Barrow, Alaska, USA - NGEE PermafrostL2-A... | ecosystem: Environmental > Terrestrial > Soil > Wetlands >... | reverse complement strand
ATTCGGAACCGCGTCGATGCGCTGGCGATCGACTCCGCGCATGGGCACTCGATCCGCGTGCTGGAAGCGGTGCGGGAGGTGAAGAATGCGTTTCCGGACATCGATTTGCTGGCTGGGAATGTCGCCACGTATGAAGGCACGATGGCGCTGATCGACGCCGGCGCGGATGCGGTGAAGGTGGGTATTGGGCCGGGGTCGATTTGTACGACGCGCATGGTGACCGGTGCGGGTATGCCGCAGATCACGGCGATTTCAGAGGCGTATCGCGCGGCGAGCGAGCGTGGGATTTCGATCATTGCCGACGGCGGCATCAAGTACTCGGGCGACGTGACCAAGGCGATTGCAGCGGGCGCGAGCGTGTGCATGATCGGGTCGCTGTTTGCCGGGGTGGATGAGTCGCCGGGTGAGACGATTTTGTACCAGGGACGGTCGTTCAAGGCGTATCGCGGCATGGGGTCGCTGAGCGCGATGGCGCAGGGGTCGGGCGAGCGATATTTCCAGAGCAAGGACGACCTGCACGAGACCGACCGCCGCGAATCGATTACGGCGCGCGAGGTGAACGGCGGGAACCGGCTGGCGAAGTTTGTGCCTGAAGGAATCGAAGGGCGCGTGCCGCATCGCGGGCCACTGGAGGCGATGATCTTTCAGCTGGTCGGAGGTTTGCGGTCGGGGATGGGGTACCTGGGTTGCGGGACGATTGAAGAGCTTCAGAAGAATGCGAAGTTTATTCGGATTTCGGGTGCGGGTCTGCGTGAGAGCCACGTGCATGATGTGGTGATTACGCGGGAAGCGCCGAATTATCATGTGGAGTAGAGCAGTGTGTAGAGGATAGGGTGTAGAGCGTAGAGAAGACGCAGGGCGCTTTCTCTACGCTCTACACTCTACCCACTAATCACTGTTCTTCCAGACCATGGCGTCGAAGTGGTGGAGAATTTCGAAGCCGTAGTCGGTGTAGAGTTTGCGGGCGTCGCGGTTTTCTTCGGTGACGGTGAGAGTAAGGCCGCGGAAGTTGCGGCGCGCGAAGTCCGCGATGCAGCGATGCAGCAGCGCGCGGCCGAGGCCGAGTCCGCGGAGTTCGGGCGCGATGCAGAGTTGCGTGATGTGGCCGACATCGGAGCGGACGCGGGAGCAGAGCAGAAGCCCCTGGACGAGGCCCGAGCGCTCTTCGCGGAGCACCCAGGAGTTGGCCGAATCGAAGACCCCGCAGCCGGGGAAACGGACGATGTTGTGCAGGAAGCGCAGCGAGCCCTGGACGGTGGTGTATTGGTCGTTGATCTGGCTATCGATGTGGCCGAGGTAGGCGCGGTGGATGAGGTCGCCGGAGGCGGAGTAGAAGTCTTCGTGCCACGGGATGAGCCGCAGGCCGGCGGGGAGACGGGTCTCTGCGCGAGTTGCGCCCGGGGCGGATGAAGGCAGAGCGCAGCCCAGGAAGAGGCGGGGGAAGGCGCGGAATCCGCGGGAGAGAAATGGGCCGCTGAGCGCTCCGCCGGGGAACATGAGGAGCTGCGATTCGATGCGTTCGCAGCCTGGTGTAGCCTGCAGCATTTCGATCAGGTGATGCAGCAGGGTTTCGCAGAGCGGGTTGTTGTGCGACTCTCCTTCGTTGAAAGCGTAGGCATCGCCGATGACGGCTTTGGCGGCTTCGTAGACGCAGAAGGCGTAGCCCTGAACGCGGCCACCATGCAGGCCCACAAAGCCGGGGAGGACGCGGCTGTCGAGGTAGTCGAGCAGCATTTGAATGGATTTTTTGTAGTCCCAGCGCAGGCGCGCGTCCCAGCGGCGGGCTTCGTCTTCGAGCAGCGGACGAAGCTGCGCGGCGGTGAAGTGCCGGAGATCGAGGACCTCGAACTGGGATGCGGGAGCCGGGATTTCAAGAGGTGAAGTCAATCGGTTACCGAAGACGCACAGTCAAAACTAATTTCGCGCGTACACCTTGTATACCGATAGACCCTGTGAAGGGTAAAGGATGAGCTGTACGTAGACCCGGCCCTGTAGCAACTGCTCGAGCTGCGAGACCTCTTTGGTGGGGACGACGAGGACGTGAGTTTCGTCGGGAACGCCGTCCTTGTAGGGGAGAATTTCCTCATTGCGATAGAAGGCGAGGCCGTACACCATGTCGCGGCGAACGTCATGCTCGGCGACGGTATGAATATCCGGCGCGGCCTGCTGAATCTCCTGCGCCAGCGGGCGCGCGGAGTAGTTGAGGTCCAGCAGGTGTCCGTTCATTTCGAGCAGGAAGAAAAGCAGCAGAGCGAGGGGGACAAGCGTGATCGCGCGAAGGCGGATGACGCCCCATTTTTTGACGGTGTAGTAGATCAGGAGCGCGGCCAGCGACCCGAGCACGGCGGCCATGACGATCGCCCTGGGCGCGGGAACGATCTTCTGGTAGACCATGTACTGCGGGCAGAGCAGGAGCACGAAGGTGAGGATTCCGGACATCGCGGCGTGGCTGATAAGCAGCCAGTTGGGAATGCCGGCGCGGCGGACGCGGTGGATGTAGTCGCCGGTGAGGATAGTGATGGGCGCGATGGAAGGCAGGATGTAGCCGGGCAGCTTGGAGCCGGAGAACGAGAAAAAGACGATAGGAAAGACGGCCCACAGCACGAGGAACTCGGGGAAGCCGTCGCCGGCGCGGGTGTGCCCGAGGTAGCGCTGGGGTTTGTGACGGACCTTCCACTCGGCGATGGAAACGTCGATGCCGTCGACCAGGGCGCGCAGTGCAATCGCCGTCCAGGGCATCAGGCCGAGGATGAGGACGATCAGGTAGTAGTAGATGGGCTGATGGTGCTGGAAGCGGTTGGTGGCGAGCCGTTCGAGATTGTGCTCGATGAAAAACGTTCGGAAGAATGACGGGTTGCTGCGCTGGACGGCGATGTACCAGGGCAGGACCATGATGAGGTACAGCAGGACGCCCGGAATCCAGACCGTGCGGCGGAGCACGGACCACTCGCGGCGCAGGCCGACGAAGAGCAGGATGATGCCGGCCGCGAGGAACGGAGCTACGGGGCCTTTGGCGAGAGTGGCAGCCGCGCCGAAAAAGTAGAGGTCGAAGAGCCAGAATTTTTTGCCCGTTTCGTACCAGGCGTACCAGCCCAACATGCCGATACAGAATGGCGCGGCGAGTTGCATGTCCGTCGATGCTCCGCGCGCGAAGCCGAAGATCGCGATGCAGGAGACGGTGATGAGCGCTGCATCGAGATGGCCACCGGGACGGAATCGTCGCAGGTGCAGGAAGGCGAGCAGGATGAGGAAGCCCGCGCCGGTGGAAGAGGGCAGTCGCGCCGACCAGTCGGAGACGCCGAACTCCTTGAAGAAGCCCATCGCGCGCCAGTAGTAGAGCGCAGGCTTTTCGAGCCAGGGATGGCCGTACAGGATGGGCGTTACCGTACCGCCGACGAGGCACTCGTAGGAGGCGTGAATGTCATCGGGCCGCAGGCTGTGCGGCGTGATCTTGGCGTGGACCTCGTGGCAGTCGGAGGAGTGCGCGGCCAGCATTTCGCGGGCGATCTGGGCGTAACGCGGCTCGTCCGCGCCGACCAGGCCGAGCTGCGCTCCGCCGAACCAGGGGACGAGGCCGAAGAAGAGGAAATAGGACGAGACGGTGATGAGGACGAAGAACTCCCACACCGTGCAGCCGAGGCTGGTGCCAGTCCAGTTGCGCAGGCGCGCGAAGAGAGGTGGTCGCGCGAGTGTAGCGGCGGCGGGTTGTGGGGTCTCGTTCAATGTCGGCGATCTGTTGGCGCTGAGGCGAGATTCAGGCTAACAGAGTTTGCCCCGAAACCTGAGTCCTCAAATGGGCGAGGATGCAATCCATAGCTGCGGTCATTGGTCCGGGGAGAGTGCATCCGCTGGCGTTGCGATGGCCTCCGCCGCCAAAGTTTTCGGCCACCTGGGCGACATCGATGCCCTCTTTGCTGCGCAGGCTGAGGCGGACTCCGGCCTCGCCGGGAAGCTGGCGGAGGAAGACCGCGGCGTCCACGCCGGCGATGCCGATGAGGTAGTTGACGATGCCTTCGGAGTCTTCGATGGTGGCGCCGGCGGCGTCCATGTCGTCGAGCGTGATCCACGCCCAGGCGATAGGCGGCTCCACATGCATGTTGCGCAGCGCAGCGCCGAGGAGATGGAACTTGCCCGGCGGGTTGGAGTAGTAGATCGCCTGCGCGACGCGGCTGGGATTGGCGCCGCGCTCGACGAGGTGCTGCGCGAGCGCAAATGTCGAGGCCCTGGTGCTGGCGTAGGTGAAGGAGCCCGTGTCGGTGAGGACCGCGGTGTAGAGGCAGGTGGCCATTTCGGGCGTGATGTCGACGCCGGAGGCAACGGCGAGGTCGTAAACCAGTGAGCCGACAGCGGAGGCTTCGGGCTGGATCCAGTTGAAGTCGCCGCAGTTTCCACCGCTGAGGTGGTGGTCGATGTTGATGGTGAAGACTTTGCCCATGTTCGCGAATTCCGCTCCGGTGAAGCCGGTGCGGGCGCGGCAGTCGCACTCCAGCAGGATGACGGCGTCGAGCGGCGTGGCGGGCAGCGTCTTGACGATGCGGTCGATGCCCGACAACACGCGATAGATGACGGGAATGGGATCGGAAAACGCGACGACCACTTCTTTGCCGAGGCCTTCGAGCAGATGCATCATTCCGAGCGAGGAGCCGATAGCGTCTCCGTCAGGCCGCGCGTGCGACGAGACCAGGAACCGCTGGCGGTCGCCGATCAGTTGCAGCAAGGCGGAGATTTTTTCGGAGTGGCTCATGTCTGCGTACGTTCCGGCCTTCTATCTGGATTGAGATTTGCCGCCGATGGCGGGAGCGGAAGCCGCTTTTTCCTTCGCGGAAACTTTCTTTGCCAGCTTGTCCTTGCGCTTTTTGATGCGACCGAGAAGCTCGTCCATACGAACGCCCATTTTTTCGGAGCGGTCGATGGCGAAGGTCAGCTCGGGCACGTGGCGGACACCCATGCGGTAACGGATTTCGGTGCGGATGAAAGCGCGCGCCGCCATCAGGCCTTCGAGTGTGGAGTCTTCATCCTCTTCGTCGCCGTTGACCGCGATGAAGACACGGCAGGATTTTCCGCCGGGCGCGAGCACCGCTTCCGTCACATAGCAAGGCGCAATCCTCGGGTCGGAGAGCTCGCCTTCGAGCATGGCGGTGATCTCCTCCGAAAAGGTGCTGACGACGCGATTGCGGTGATGGTCTCGTGCTCTTTGTTCAGGCATTGGCGTCCAGCTTTAAGGGTAACAAATAGCTGCGTCGCAAATGATTGTGCGCGGCGATTCAATGGTAACCACCGGTAACCACGTTACATCGTGTCGGTCTCGATGAAGCTGTCGAGAATTTCGCAGCCGAGTCCGAGAGCGATGCGGCGCGCGGCGTCCTCGACCTCGCGGAGCTGGCCGGCGAGGTAAGAAGGCGAACTGGAGATTGCGACGATACCGATCGTCGCGCGATTGTAGACGACCGACTCGTCGAGCTCCGCGACAGAGACGTTGAAGTTGTGGCGGAGCTTGTCCTTGAGCGAGCGTACGGCCTGGCGGCGGTCCTTGAGGGAGTGCGCGTGTTCGATGGAGAGTTCGAGGGTGAGAGTGGCGACGGGCATAAAAGCAGAGCGTAGAGCGTAGAGGGAAGAGTGTAGAGACGACGGGTCGTGACAACTGTTGCCTGTCGCGATGGTATATCTGAGGTACAAATTTAGTCGCATACGAGGGATGTCCGATGGCGCGATCGCGTAGAGATTTCATTGCACAAGGCTCGCTGGGGTTGCTGGGAGCGGCGATCGCTCCGCAGGTTTCGGCGCAGACCCCGGCTCCGCCGCAGGCGCAGACGCCGGGCGCTCCGACCGTGTTTGGGACCGCGCCACCGGTGGGGCCGAAGGTTTCGGCGGAGACGTTTGTCGAGGCCGGCAAGCTGATGCAGATCGAGATGAAGCCCGCGGACCTGGCGGAGGCGGCGGGGAACTGGTCGCAGGCGATGGCCCCGGTTTATGAGCGGAGAGTCGGGCCGCGGAAGCTGGCGATTACAGATGCGGATGTGCCGGCGACGGTGTGGAACCCGGAAATTTTCGATCGCATAAGCGCTCCGTGCCGAGGCGGAGGTGTCGACACAGAGCAGACTTCGACCGTAATCGAGCTTCCGGACGGGCCCCCAGGGCCGGCGCTTCCGGCGCGCGACGAAGACATCGCTTTCGCTTCTGTTTCCCAACTCGCCGCGTGGATCAGGTCCCGCAAACTCACTTCGCAGCGGCTGACAAGAATCTATATCGACCGGTTGAAGAAATTTCAGCCAATGCTGAACTGCGTCATCACGCTCACTGAAGATCATGCACTCAAGCAGGCCCGGACCGCGGATGCCGAGATCGCGGCGGGCAAATATCGAGGGCCGCTGCATGGCATCCCGTGGGGCGCGAAGGACTTGCTGGACACCGCGGGAATCGCGACGACCTGGGGCGCGGAGTTTTATCGCAATCGCATTCCTGCAAAAGATGCGGCGGTGACGGCGAAGCTGAATGAGGCGGGTGCAGTGCTGGTCGCGAAGTTGAGCCTGGGGTCGTTGGCGTTGAACGATGTCTGGTTCGGCGGACAGACGAAGAATCCGTGGAATCTGGACGAGGGCTCTTCCGGGTCGAGCGCGGGGCCGGGTGTCGCTGTGGGGGCGGGGCTGGTTGGGTTCGCGATTGGGTCGGAGACGCAAGGGTCAATCATTTCGCCGAGCATGAGGTGCGGTGTTACAGGGTTGCGTCCGACGTATGGCAGAGTGCCGCGCACCGGCGCGATGACGCTGAGCTGGACTTGCGACAAGCTTGGTGCGATGGCAAGGTCGGTTAAAGATACGGCGCTGGTGCTGGAGGCAATTTCCGGTTACGACGCTGGCGATACAGCAAGTGTGGGGAAAGATTTCAAGTTCAGCGACTCCGTCGTGGATGGGCTCCGCGTGGGCTACGTTTCGATCTGGATGACAGACGCGACGGATGTCGACCGTGCGGCGTTGGAGACGGTGAAGAAGCTGGGGATGAACGCGGTGGAGATTTCGCTGCCGGACTGGCCGTACGACTCGATGAACATCATCTTGTTTGCGGAGGCTGCGGCGGCGTTTGAGGAGATCACGCTGGACCATCGGGTCGACCAGTTGACGATGCAGGTGCCCGATGCGTGGCCGAATACGTTTCGGCAGGCGCGGTTCTTGAGCGCCGTGGATTTTGTGCAGGCCGACCGATTGCGGCGCAAGGTTGCGAAGGAGATTGCGCGGGTGTTTGAGGAGGTCGATCTACTGCTGGTTCCGTCGCTGCGCGATGAGCCACTGGTGATTTTCAACTTCACCGGCCATCCGTCGCTGACGTTGCGCGCGGGGTTTGTTGAGGTGAGTGAGGCGCGGAGCGATTGGGCTCCGGATCCGCGGCATCCGCTGCCGAAGTTCTCGCCGCCGCGCCGCGTCCCGCATGGCGTGACGCTGATTGGCCGGCTGTTCGATGAGGGAACGATCGTGCAGGCAGGCATGGCGATGGAGACGGCTTTCGGCGTTGCGGCGGAGCGGCCGAAGGGCTTCTAACGAATTCGGCGTACGATGCCGAATGGAGGGGTTTATGAAGCTGATGGCTGCGAACTTGCTGATGGTGATGGCGTCAATCGGCGCGATGGCGCAGCCCATCTCGCCGCCGGTGGAGGCTAAGGCGCCGACGGTGTGTGCGGTGCAGAAGTATGCGCCCGAAGTTGGGAGCGGAGTAGCGCTCGATACGGTCGCGATTCAAAAAGCGATCGACGATTGCGCGAGCAAGGGCGGAGGCATTGTGCGGTTGAGCGGGGCGGCGAAGTTTGTGAGCGCGCCGCTGGTGTTGAAGAGCCACATCACGCTCGAGATTGCCGCGGGAACGACGCTCGAAGGCAGCACCAATCACGATGACTATCCTGAGATTGAGCAGTTCCATCAACCCGGCCGGCAAAGTTTGCTGAGCGCGAAAAACGCCGAGGACATCACGATTCGCGGAGGCGGCGCGATCGATGGGCGTGGAGAAAGCTGGTGGCCCAACCGTGCGTTCGGGTACAAGCGGCCGCGGCTGATCGTGTTCGACCATTGCAAGCATGTGCTGATGGAAAACGTGACGGTGCAAAACTCGCCGATGTGGCAGATCGTGCCGTACTACTCGGAAGATGTGACGTTCCGCAACATGAAGGTCCTCGCGCCGCTGCCCGACGGCCACAACACGGACGGCATCGATCCATTCAGTTCGAAGCACATCCTGATCGACCACGTCACGATCGATACGGGCGACGACAATGTCGCGATCAAAAGTGGGCAGCCGGGATCGGCGGGGCCGGACGATCCGACCACCGACGTGACGATTCGCGACTGCATTTTTCTGAAAGGGCATGGGCTTTCGATCGGCAGCGAAGTCGCGGGCGGCGTGCAGCATGTGCGCGTCGAGAGGGTGCAGTTCAAAGGCACGACCGCGGGCATCCGCATCAAGAGCGGGCGCGACCGCGGCGGCGATATCAGCGACCTGGTCTACAAGGACATCACGATGGAGGATGTGGTCACGCCAATCCAGATAACGGCCTACTACGGCGGCAGCAAAGAGGGCGCCGCGGGTGCCTCGATGGCGCCCGTGACGCGGCTGACGCCTCATTTTCACGACATTACGATCGAGAACTTGAAGGCCACCGGGGCCAGGTTTGCGATGGATATTGAGGGCCTGCCCGAGTCGCCCATCAAAGGCCTGCAACTGAAGAATGTGCAGATCGATGCGGTGACGGGTGCGAAGATTTTCTATGCCGAGATCGTGACGCAGGGATTGGTAATTCACCCGCAAAGTGGGCCTCCGGTGATGGCCGGAGCGGGCGCGAAGGGCAACCTGAAGTAGCGCGTGTCGCGATTAATGCCGTCTCGCGTTTACAATCACAGTCGGGACGCAGTTTTTTGAGGAGTGAGAAAGAATGAAGCTAACACCTGGAAAGCTAGCCGGCATGAAAGCCGTTTCGGATGCGCGCGGAGTGATCGCCGCCGCAGCGATGGACCAGCGCGGCTCGCTGCAGAAGTCGCTGGGCAAAGAGCGCGGAGCGGACGCGAGCGGGCACGACCTTGAGGTTTTCAAAACGCTGGTGACCGAGGTGCTGACCAGGCACGCATCGGCGATCCTGCTGGACCCGGAGTATGGTTTGCCGGCGTCGCAGCATCGCAACGGCAAGGGCCTGCTGCTGGCGTATGAGAAGACGGGCTACGACTCCAACACGGCCGGCCGTTTGCCCGACCTGCTGGACCTGTGGAGCGTGCGGCGGTTGAAGGCCGCGGGTGCGGATTGCATAAAAATTCTGCTCTACTACACACCGTTTGAGACGACCGAGATCAACGATCTGAAGCATGCGTGGATCGAGCGCATCGGCGACGAGTGCGTCGCGAACGATATTGCTTTCTTTCTCGAATTCGTCGGCTACGATGCCGCGGGTGGCGACGAGAAAACGGCCGCCTATGCGCTGAAGAAGCCGTCGATTGTGGCCGGCGCGATGCGGGAGTTTTCCAAGCCGCAATATAACGTCGATGTGCTGAAGGTCGAAGTGCCGATCGTCATGGAATTCGTCGAAGGCACTAGAGCTTTCAAGGGCGAGAAGGCGTATACGCGCGACGAGGCGTTGGAGCATTTCCGCACTGCGGCTGCGGTCACCGAGAAGCCGTTTATCTATCTTTCGGCGGGTGTTTCCAACCCGGTGTTCATTGAGACGCTGCAGCTTGCGGGCGAGTCGGGCGTGAGCTTCAATGGCGTGCTGTGCGGCCGCGCGACGTGGAAGGACGGTATTCCGATTTACGCCAAGCAGGGCGAAAAGGCGTTTGAGGACTGGCTCAACACGGTGGGCGTCGAGAACATCAACAACGTCAACGACGCGTTGAAAGCAGCGACGCCTTGGTACGGGAAGGTCGACGGCGCGGTCTAACGTATTGTGATTTCAACACGAAGGGCGGCGAAATTTCGCCGCCCTTTCGTTGTTTGCGGCGAGGCGGTATGATCTGCAAGTCCCGCACACCGATGTTCCTTTCTTGTGGAGAATGTTCGATGCGTCTTAAATGTTTCGCAACTGTGTTGTTGAGTTTCGCGAGCATGAATGCCGGCGCTCAATACACCGTGAGCAAGGTGGTGTTCAAGAACCCGGGACCATATCGCCAGGCCGATCTGGAAGCGGCGCTGGGCGTGCATAGCGGACAGAAATTGTCGGTCGCCGACTTGCAGGCGGCGGCGCAGCAGCTTATCGATACGGGATATTTCGACGATGTCCGAGTTGGTGTGGAGGGCAGTCTGGGGGCAGCGCAGATTGTTCTCACGCTCAAGCCGGTTGCCGCGGAACAGCTTACGCGGACTGGGTTTGAGAACTTTGTCTGGCTGAGTCCGGAGGAGTTGGCCGCCGCGGTACACCATGCCGCACCGCTCTTCCATGGCGCGCTGCCGGACGCGGGCAATCAAGCGGACGCGATCAATGCCGCACTGGCCGCGGCACTCGCGGCCAAGGGCGCGGACGCCAAAGTGACTCACACGACCATCGAGCCTTCGACGGCGCAGCCGATGCGTGCGGTTGAGTTTCGCGTTGAGCGGCCCTTGGTGCGGGTCCACGGCATTGTTTTGCAGGGCGTTTCGCCGGCGATGACGGCAGCGGTCGATGCGACTGCGCAGAGACTGCGCGGGACAGTCTACAACGAGGGCCTGACCGGTGAAACAACGCAGGGCCGCTTGTTGGCGCCCTACAACGATGCGGGCTATCTGGATGCGAAGCTCACGGAAATTCATTGCACGACCTCCGCGGCATCGGGTATGACAGTCGATGTCGATGTGACGGCGACGGTCGACGAGGGCGCGCCGTATCGCGTGGCGAGGGTGGATTTCGCGGGAACGCCGCTGGCGCCCGCGACGACGCTGACGGCGGCCGCGAAGCTGCATCCCGGCGATATTGCTTCGCGCAAACTTCTGCTGGCTACGCTCGCGCCGGTCGATATGGCGTACCGGCGGCAGGGTTACATGGATGTCGTGGTGCAAGCCGGGCCGGTGCTGGACCGCACCGCGCACACCGTCGCGTATACCGTCACGGTCGTACCCGGAGAGCCGTATCGTTTGCACAGTGTCAACGCAACCGGGCTCGATCCGGCGGCGCGCAACGATTTCGATCGCGGCTGGACCATGAAGGCCGGGGCCCTCTACAACATCCAATACGTCACTTCGTTTCTGGAGAACAATACCGCGCTGCGTGCCTTGAGCACGTACTCTTTTGCTTACAAGGCGGTAGCCGACCCGCAAACGCACACGGTCGATCTGGCATTGACTTTTGTGCATTCCGGAAGCGGGCGCTGACTGCGACCCAGTTGCCAGCGACGGATTCAGGCTGGCGTTGGCGCGATATGTGCGCGACTATCTCGCATTGCTGACGGTGCAGCGCCTACAGGCAGACCTGGCACAACAGTCGATCTGCCGCGTGTGACAGCCGTCCGCAGATTGGCGTTTTCCAATATCCCGCACAACTAACGGTCACCGCGGCGCGGGTCGATAAGACCCCTGTAGGCGCCAATTTGTCTGTTGTCGACGACATTTCGCGCCGGCGGTGCCGTCGTTTGTCGCGACCGCACCATCTCTGTTTTGCGGAGCTTCACTTGCCAGTCTCGGGACCCTTCCTTTCTTCGTTCTTTGCCCGTTCCAAGTGGGCTGTCCATCGCGTTCCGCCGATGATGGAGTGGCTGCGGCGCATGATGCTGGTCGGGGCCGCTGCGGCGCTTTGCGTCCCTGCGATGAGCGCGCGGCCAACGCAGCCTTTTCCAGGCACAACGTCTGTAGGCGCCGCAACCGCGCCGCAGAGCGTGACGTTGACAATCACCAATGGAGGCACGGCGGCGGCGCCTATGGTGTCGACGCAAGGGGTGACGGGGGCGGATTTTGTCATCTCGGGCGGCGGCACCTGCAGTGCGGGTACGGTCTATACCGTGGGCATGCAATGCACTGTCAACGTCGTCTTTCAGCCGAAGTTTCCCGGCACGCGCAAAGGCGTGGCTGTCGTCCAGGGGACCGACGGCAGCGTGCTCGGTTACACATTGCTGGCGGGTTCCGCGCGTGGGCCGTTGGCTGTGTTGCAGCCCGGGCGCATCGATACGGTCGCGGGCACGGTGGCGTGGCTCTATCGCGCCGATGGAGTTGCGGCAACCTCGGCGCCAATCTTTTTGCCGAATGGCGTTGTCGTCGATGCGGGGGGCAACCTCTATATTTCCGATTCGGCGAACAACCGTTTGCGGCGCGTGGATGCCGCGACAGGATTGATTTCGACGGTGGCCGGAAACGGCTCTCCAGGCTTCAGCGGCGACAACGGACCGGCGACCCAGGCGATGATCAGCGCGCCCGCGGGCCTTACGCTCGACGGCGCCGGCGACATTTACTTTGCCGACGGCGGCAATCACGCGGTGCGCCGCGTGGATGCAATCACAGGGATTATCACGACGGTAGCCGGGGTGGGTGTACAGGGCTATTCGGGGGACGCTGGACCGGCGACCGCAGCCAGGCTTTCACTGCCGCAGAGCGTCGCTTTCGATGCGACGGGGAACATGTACATCGCCGACACCGGCAACAATGTGGTGCGCGAAGTCGATGCCGTTACGGGCATCATCCGCACCATTGCGGGGACGGGCGCAGGCGGATACAACGGCGATGCGAAGCTGGCGACATCCGCGATGCTGAACTCTCCGTGGAGCGTGACGTTCGGTGTCGACGGATTGCTGTATATCGCCGACCTCAATAACAGCCGCGTCCGCAAGATCGATTCTGAAGGGATTATTTCGACGGTTGCAGGAACGGGTTCGCGCTCGTTTGGCGGTGATGGGTCGGCGGCAACCGCGGCGGAGCTGAATGCGCCGGCGGCCATCGTGTTCGATCCGGCCGGCAATTTGTATATTGCCGATTCGGCGAACAACCGCGTGCGGAAAGTGAATGCGATTACCGGGATTATCGACACGATAGCCGGAAACGGTGACGAAGGATTCGGGGGCGATACCGGCCCGGCAAACCTGGCGAGCCTCTACGGGCCGTACGCGCTGTTCTTCGATCAGAGCGGCAACCTGTTGGTCGCCGACATGTTCCACAACCGCGTGCGGCGCATCAGCGCGACCTCGATTTCGCTGGCGTACGACACGATCCGCGTCGGCAAGGTTTCGCCTCCGCAGGCCGAGGGCCTGGAGAATGACGGCAACGCAGACCTCACGTTGACGACGGCGGTGTTCGACAATGCCGCGCTCGATCCGGCCACGACCACATGTGTCGCAGGGGTGTTCGCAGCGGATGCGGACTGCGTGCTCGGGGTAGAGTTTGCACCGACGGTGGTTGGCGATATGGTGCTGGGATCGGTTACGCAGAACTCCGATGCGGGCAATAGCCCCGCGGTGATTTTCGTGTCCGGCCAGGTGCTGACGGTGGAACCGACGTCGGTTTCGTTGACTTCAAGCGTGAACCCGAGCCTGCTCGGCGCGGCGGTCACATTTACCGCAACGGTGGCTAGCGACGATCCCACACGGAGTGGTTTGGTTACGTTTCTCGACGGCGCAGCGACACTGTGCAAAAACGTCAACCTCGATTCAACCGGTGCGGCTGGTTGCACCATGTCGACCCTCACGCTGGGCTCGCACAAAATTACCGCGAGCTACGCGGGTGATGCGAACAACGCGGCCAGCGTTTCGCCGGCGCTGACCCAGGTCGTGATGCAGACTGCATCGCTTACTCTGGCGGTGTCGCCGAACCCGGCCATCGTTACGTCGAGCGTCATACTGACATTGACTGCGAGCGCAGCCACGGGAACGCCAACGGGCGCGGTGAATTTCTACGACGGGACAATTCTGATCGGCAGCGGCGCCCTGAATGCTAGCGGCGTCGCGACTTTCTCGACGACAACCTTGAGCGCGGGCACCCACAGTCTGTCCGTAAAGTATGCGGGCGATTCCACCAACGCACCGGGCACCTCGAACGTTGTGAGCGAAGTCATTTCGCAGGCGGCGACCATCTCGATGCTGTCGACAAGCAACGCCACGGTTGCGGTTGGCACGGCGGTGACCTTCACCGCTTCGGTGTCCAGCACAGGCGGGCCTGCGCCTACAGGCACGGTGCAGTTCGAAGATGGATCTATCGGCATGGGTAGCGGAACATTGAACGCGAGTGGTGTGGCGGCGCTGACGATTTCGACGCTCGCGCCGGGCGCGCACAGCATTAGTGCTGTCTATGGCGGCGACGCAAACGATGCGGGCAGCAACTCTTCTGCGCTGGTGGAAACTGTGCAGCAACTTGGCACAGCTACGGTCCTTACTTCCGACGCGAACCCATCCAATGCCGGCGCGACGGTGCATCTGACCGCGACTGTAAGCGTTGCCGCGGGATCGACTGCCGACGGCGCGATCACGGGATTGGTAACGTTTACCGAAGGCGGAACGACGCTTGGCGGCGGAACAGTCAATGCTTCCGGCGTCATCACGATCGCTGTCGACACGCTGATAGTCGGTTCGCATCCCATTGTTGCGACCTACGCCGGCAACACAAACTATGCGGGAAGCCCGTCCGCGGTGTTGAGCCAGGTAGTCCAACAGACCGCAACGACGACGACAGTGAGCGCAGGCTCGCCGGGCTCGCTTTCGGGCAAGAGCGTCACGCTTACGGCGACTGTGACGAGCGCAAGCGGCATTCCTTCCGGCACCGTGAGCTTCCTCGACAACGGCGTGAGTCTGGGGCAGGGAACGCTGAATGCGCAGGGTGTGGCGACGATTTCGGTCTCCACACTTTCCGTCGGCAGCCACTCGATCACTACTGTTTATACGGGCAGCACTGCCTACGCGACCAGCACGTCCACTCCGTACGCTGAGTCGGTTACGCTGGCCGCAACGACTCTGACGCTTGCAGGCCCCGCGAGCGTCAGTGCAGGAACGACGGCGTCGTACACCGTGACTTTGACCGGCACGGGCGTGGCCCCCACGGGCTCGATCGTGCTGCATGACGGGAACACTGTGATCGGAACGCAGCCAGTTTCGGGCGTGGGGACTTTCACCTTCACGGCGACGCTTGCGATCGGAACGCACACCCTGAATGCAACCTACGCAGCAGACGCGAACAACGCATCGAGCGTCTCGAACAACGTAACGACGGTCGTCCAACAGGCTACGACCGCCATCACATTGCAGAGCAACAAGAACCCGCAGATCGTCGGACAGAACGTTACGCTCACCGCTGCGGTAACCAGCAGCAGCGCCGGCATTACCGGCTCGGTCAGCTTCCAGGACGGAGGCGTCGTGATCGGCTCCGCGGTCCTCGCGGCCAATGGTACGGCGTCGTTCACAACGAGCACGCTGACCACCGGCACGCATCCGCTTACCGCTGTATACAGCGGCGATACGAATCACGTTGCTTCTACATCTACCGCGGTGAGCGAACAAATCGTGCAGTCGGCGCAGATTGCGCTTGGCCCCAGCGCGAATCCTGCGGCATCGGGCGCGACGGTCGTCTTCACCGCAAGAGTGACGGCGCCGGCAACCATTACGCCCACGGGTTCGGTCACGTTCCTCGACGGCGCAACGCTGCTCGGTTCCGCGGCAGTGGACGCAACCGGCTCGGCGAGTGTTTCCAGTTCTGCACTTTCGGTTGGAACTCACTCGGTGACCGCGAACTACGCCGGCGATCAAAACCTTTCCGCGGTTTCGTCCGCGCCTCTGGTCGAGACGATTCAGAATTCGAGCACGCAGATTGCATTGACTGCGAGCGCGAACCCCGCGACCTACGGAACGCCGCTGACATTTACTGTGGCTGTCACAACCAACGGTGGCGTCGCGACCGGCAGTGTCAGCTTCACGGACTCCGGCGTTTCGATCGGCAGCGCGCTGCTCGGAGCGAACGGTGTCGGCACGCTGACGACTTCAACGCTCGCGCCAGGCGCGCACAACGTTGTCGCAAACTATGCGGGAGACGGCAAGGCCAGCCCATCGGTCTCGACTCCACTTGCGATTTCCGTGAAGCAGATTACGGCGGTTGCACTCGCTTCGAGCGCAAATCCGTCGCCCACGCTCAGCCCGATCGTGCTGACAGCGACGGTGACGAACACGGGCGTTACGACGCCTGGAGGCACGGTGACGTTCACCGATGGCAGCACGCAGTTGGGCATTGGCACGCTAGACGCGAGCGGCCGATTCAGCCTGACGGTGCCCTCGCTCAGCGCGGGCAGCCATTCAATCCAGGCGAGCTATAGCGGCGATGGATCGAACTTCCTCAGCGCCTCTGCCGCGCTCTCGCAGACTGTTGCGTTGCGCCCCACGACAACGTCGCTGACCACGACTGCCTCGAATCCCAACGATCCCACGGAAGTCACGCTGATCGCCATCGTCCAATGGACGGGCACGACAGCGCCGACGGGAACTGTCACCTTGACGAACGGAAGCATCACGGTTGGCACTGTAACGCTCAACGCATCTGGCGTCGGCACGATGAACATCTTCGTGCAGTCGGGTTCGGAACAGATCGTCGCAACCTACAACGGTGACACCGCGTATGCCACTTCGAGTTCAGCTGCAACAGCAATAACTGGCGGCCCGGCGACACAGTTCACGATGTCATTGACGCCACCCGCGCTCACGATGGTGAGCAAGGAGCACGGCGTCACGACGCTCACCGTCGCATCGGTGAAGGGCTTCACGGACACCCTGCAATTCGGTTGCCTGGGGCTGCCCTTCGCGGCGACCTGCACGTTCAGCAGCACGCAGTCGAAACTGGCTGCGGACGGTATAACGACGGTACAACTCACTGTCGACACCGGCAACCCGCTAGGCGCAGGCGCACAGGCGAGCAACATTCACGGAAGCTCGTCGACGACGCTAATGTGCTTCATCCCCGGGGCGCTGCTCACCGGCCTGCTGTTGTGGCGCAAGCGGCGTAAGCTGCCGTCACTCGCCGCGGCGGTGCTGCTGTTCTGCGCGATGGGCGCGGTGCTTTCCTCAACGGGCTGCGCCGGACTCACAACGCAGGGCACGCCGGCCGGGACGTACAGCTTCCAGGTAACGGCCTACGGGCAGGGCACGGGTGCGTCGCAGTCCAAGACGATGACGCTGACGGTGACGCAGTGAACCGGATCCAGATGGTACGGATAATTGCAGGCCTGGCGGTGGCCGCCTGCTCGCGCGATGTGTGCGCGCAGGCGACACCGGCGGCGTCTGGGCCGGGGAGTTATGTGTCGGCCGGCGTTGGATTCTCGAGCTACCAGGCCGACTATGGCCAGCGTTGGATCGACGGAGGCATGGCGTTTGTCGATGTGCATCCGACCTGGCGCTACGGGATTGAAGGCGAAGCGCGAATGCTGAACTTTCGCACCGACGAGGGCGTGAAGGAATCGACGTACCTCGTAGGTCCGATCGTTTACTTGCGGCCGCAGAGGTTTCGGCCATATGCGAAATTTCTGATCGGCGCGGGGAAGATCGATCTGCCGTTCGGCTACGGGCAAGGAACCTTCCTGGCCTACGCGCCGGGCGCGGGCATCGATTACATCTTGAGCGATCGGATTTCCCTCCGCGCGATCGACGTGGAGTACCAGCAGTGGCCGCAATTTACGTTCGGCGCGTTGCACCCGTACGGCGTCAGCGCGGGAATCGTCATTCGCCTGAACAAGTTGTGGCGCGCCCCGAGATGATGGCCGCGGGCTGTGGATATGTGCCGTGTATAATTTGAAGTCATGGAACAGGTGATCGTTCAGCCGTTTTATGACCCGGCACGGTCCTACCTCGACAATTTTAACCACGGCCCGTTCGGGTTATTTGTCGATCCTATGTATCATCCGCCGGATGGTGGTCCACAACATTCATTTCTTGGACACAAAGTCTATGGGCCCTTCGGTATTCCCGCAGGGCCTTTGCTTAATAGCAGGTTCGTCAACGCCGCGCTGGATATGGGCTTCGATATTCCAGTCTATAAGACTGTGCGGACGCGTAAGTACGCGAGCCACCCGTGGCCCAATGTTCTGGCGGTAAGAGTCGATGGCGACCTCACTCTCGATAAAACGCGGCTAGTTGCGAATCATGATTATTCTGAGCCGCTATCGATTACGAATTCTTTCGGCGTTCCTTCCTTCGATCCAGATTTCTGGCAACCGGATATAGCTGCCGCGGTTGCACAGGAACACCCAGGCCAAGTAGTGGTTGCGAGCTTCCAGGGAACGAAGTCGACCGATGGCAGCATCGCTGGATATATTGCGGACTTCGTGCAGGGTGCCCGACTGCTAAAAGAAACTGGCGTGAAAGTGATTGAGGTCAACCTGAGTTGTCCGAATGAGGGCACCTCGAACCTATTGTGTTTCGACGTTGTTCGGGCAGGCCAGATCGTCGACGCAATCAAGAATGAAATTGGGAATATTCCGCTGGCTATAAAGCTCGCTTACTTTCAGAGTACGGACCTGCTGGAAAAGTTACTGAAGATCGTCGGCAATTCCATCGCGGCCACGTCCTCCATCAATACAATTTCGGCGGAGATAGTCGACGCGGCCGGCGCGCAGGCGTTGCCCGGCGAAGGTCGGTTGCGCAGCGGCGTATGTGGTCATGCGATAAAGTGGGCCGGGGTGGGGATGACAAAGAAGCTCGCCCGATTGCGCGATGAACTCGGACTTAGTTTTTCCATCATCGGCGTGGGCGGCATGGGAAGCCTCGCCGACTATACGGAGTATCGCGAAGCTGGCGCTGATGCGGTAATGTCGGCTACCTCCGCGATGTGGAACCCGTTGCTTGCGCGGGAAATCAAGGGGCGGCCCGATGAAATTTGAAATTGCCGAAGCGCTGATCGACATTAAAGGCGTCGGCTTCAGACCGGACGACCCGATCACGTTCAAATCGGGAATGAAGTCGCCGGTGTACTGCGACAACCGGGCGTTTCCCTTCTGGCCGCAACAGTGGGCGAAGGTAATTCACGGATTCGAGAAATTGATTGCGCAAGAAAATATTCCGTGCGATGCAGTAGGTGGCATCGAAGCGGCGGGGATTCCGCACAGCGCCGCGCTCGGATTTTCAATGGCGAAGCCTTCTGTCTTCATTCGCAAGGAGGCTAAGGAGCATGGAACCAGGAAGCGCGTTGAAGGTGGCGACGTGTCGGGCCAACGTGTGCTTCTCGTGGAAGACCTTGTAACTACCGGAATGAGCAGTCTTTCCGGCGTCCAGGCGCTGCGGGTCGAAGGGGCCGTCGTTACCGACTGTCTCGCGATTATCAGCTATAACTTCGCCGAGGCGGTCGAGCAGTTTGCAAATGCTGGCGTTCGGCTGCATCCGCTGACGACCTTTGAAGCGGTACTGGAAATTGCGGTCCGGCGGTCGATGATCGACGCTACAGGCGCCGCGAGCATCCGCGACTGGTTGGGTGATCCGCGAGGATGGGCAACTAGAAATGGACTGGAATAGATGACAACTCACTCCATCCTCGATAAATATAACCGCCGAGTTGAGGCGATAGGTTCGCTACTCTGCGTGGGATTGGATAGTGAGATCGAAAGAATTTCCGCGAGCTTCTCCGGCGACGACCTTCCGCAGTTTGCATTCAATCGATGGATCATCGATCGGACGGCAGAATATGCGGCCGCCATTAAGTTGAATATGGCTTTCTATGAAGCGCGCGGCGCACGGGGCTGGGATGAATTGCATCTGACCATGGAGTATCTGCGAGCGCAACATCCTGAAATCGTAACGATTTGCGATGCCAAGCGCGCCGATATTGGGAATACAAATCGCGGATATGTGACCGCAATCTTCGATGAAATGGGCTTCGACGCGGTCACATTGCATCCCTATCTTGGCCGCGAGGCGCTGGCTCCGTTTCTGGAACGGACAGACAAGGCGTGCATCATCCTTTGCCGGACCTCCAATCCAGGCGCCGGGGAATTTCAGGACCTGGACGTTGAGGGCAGGCCGCTCTGGCAAGCCGTTGCCGAGAAGGTGGAACGCGGCTGGAATAGCAATGGCAACTGTCTGCTGGTGGTTGGCGCGACTTATCCCGAAGAGATGCGGCGGATTCGCGGCATCGCACCGGACATTACACTTCTAGTTCCAGGTGTAGGAGCGCAAGGGGGCGATGTCGTCGCGGTCGTCGCCGCTGGATTGGACGCGCACGGTCGAGGGCTAATGATTAGCTCTTCGCGCGGGATTATTTTTAGTGCTGACCCTGCAGGTGCCGCGCGCGAACTGCGCGATGAAATCAACGCTGCACGAGAGGTTGTCTATGCTGCGCGTTGAGGGCAGGATCGTCAACCATGACGCCGACTTCGATGGCGCCATTGAAATCGATACCGAGACCGGGCTTATCGAATATGTCGGCGCGAAAGAAGGCCGCAGCGATATTGCCGTAGGCCGGTGCTTGATTTTTCCGGGATTTGGCGATATTCATATCCACGCTCGCGAAGATGCCGGCGGGACTCAGGCTTATAAGGAGGACTTCTCCTCGGCGTCCGATGCGGCGGTCCATGGTGGAGTTACCCACGTAGCGGACATGCCGAATAATCCTATCGCTCCGATTGATGAATGCACATACGCCGCGAAAGAGGCACTCACGAAAAAGTCCGCGGTCCATGTAACTCTATACGCCGGGATAGGACCGCTGACGAATCCGCTCCAGCGGCATGTACCGTACAAGGCGTTCATGGGACCGTCGGTTGGGGATTTGTTCTTCACTTCGCAGGCCGAACTTGAGACGGCCATCGCAAGGTACCGCGGGAGGAATGTCAGTTTCCACTGCGAAGATCCGGTGATATTGGAGGCCAATAAGAATGCTCCGACGCACGAGCTGAAGCGTCCGGCGGCGGCAGAGATTTCGGCGACCGAGTTTGCGCTGTACCTGATCGAGAAGTATGAGTTAGTAGGGAAGCTGTGCCATTACTCGACCCGCGGGGGACTGGAAAAGATAGTCGCGGCGAGGGCTCGCGGCGTGCGAGTTACATGCGAAGTCACACCGCATCACCTGTTTTTCGACGAGTCGATGATTACGGACAAGAACCGTCTCTGGTTGCAAATGAACCCACCGCTGCGCAGCCCCGATGACCGCTTCGCGATGATTGCGGCATTGAAGAGGGGCGACATCGACTACATCGCGACGGACCACGCACCGCATACGCTGGAGGAAAAGGCGCAGGGTGTGAGTGGGGTTCCTTTACTTGACACCTATGGTGCATTTGCCGCGTGGCTGATGGTCGAGCAGGGGTTTTCGGCAAGAGATATCGCGCGAGTATGCGCATTTCATCCGGGAGCATTTGTACGCGAGTTTCTGCCAGTGGGCTTCGGTAAGGGATATGGGGTTATCGAACCAGGATACGTGGGTTCACTCACAATTCTCGATCTGGATACACCGTATGTAGTTACTCGCGAGTCCGTAAGGACAAAGTGCGCATGGTCGCCTTTCGAAGGGTACACGCTTCCCGGAAGTGTGCGGTATACGATCATTCGAGGCAAGGTATTTCGCGCTAGCTAGTGGTTATTTATTTATGCAAAAGCTGCGGCACGTTCTTAGTACAAAACAATTCGGAGATACGCGGCTGCTACAGCAGCTTTGCGTTTCGGCGACCCAGATGGAGCTTGACGATGTGGCGCGCACGCTGCCGCAACCGCTGCGCGGCAGGATACTGGCGACGTTATTTTATGAGCCGAGCACACGCACCCGATTTTCTTTTGAGGCGGCGATGCAAAAGCTTGGCGGAAGCGTCATCACTGCGGAAAACGCGAAGGACAGTTCGTCGGCGACCAAGGGAGAATCGATCCCCGATACTATCCGAGTGGTCAGTGGATATGCGGACGCGATCGTGATGCGGCACTACGAGGAAGGCGCGGCGAAGAAGGCCGCGGACGCCTCTCCGGTGCCCGTAATCAATGCGGGCGACGGGGTAGGCGAGCATCCCACCCAGGCGCTCGCCGATGTGTTCACGATCGGCAAGGAGCTAGGCAAGGTAGATGGCGTGAAGGTCGCCCTGATCGGCGATCTGTTGAATGGAAGGACGATCCATTCACTGCTGGCACTCCTGGCACTTTATCGCGACGTTTCGATCATCCTGGTCTCGCCGAAACAGCTTCGGCTTCCAGCGAGATACGTCAGCTTCTTAGAAAGCAAGGGCGTGCGGTTCGTAGAGACCGATAAGCTGGCCGGCGCCGTGCGCAGCGCCGATGTAGTGTATGTGACCCGCGTGCAGCGGGAGCGATTTTTATCGATCGCCGAATATGAAGCAGTGAAGGACGCATATATCATCGACGCGAAAATTGCGGACAATTTGAAATCGAAGGCAATTATTATGCATGCTCTGCCGCGTGTAAATGAAATATCGCCGGACGTCGATGCCAATTATCGCGCGGCCTACTTTCGGCAGGCAAAAAATGCGATGTATATCCGCATGGCATTGTTGAATTATCTTTTGGGGTAGTTCTATTGATGCACGGTGCCGTTGCCGGCGGTGATGGTCGCTCCGCTGTTGTGGGTAAGGATGACCGCGGCAATGCCGCCGGCGGCTGCGGCGACGCTACCGGCGACAATCCAAAAATGTGTCCCCAAAACATGCCCGCCGACGTGTGCGCCCGAGGTAGTTGTGGAGCTCGACGAAGACGTGGAAGCCGGCCCGAAAAAGTTGGCCTGAGTAATGACAGCAGCCGTCGTCACTGCTCCCGCGGTGGCCTGCACCGAGATCGTATAAGAACCCTTAACGCCGTTCGACTCCAGACCTTTCGCGACGGCCTCTCCGTCGAGGCCGGTGATGACGGCCAGCGTGGACACTCCGGCGAAGGTGCCGCCGGCGCCGGTGGGTCCTTTGCGGATGGTGAACAGGACGACCGCGGCGGCGACGGGCTTGTGATTTTCGTCCTGCACCTGCACGATGGGCTCGCGGGCAGTACGCTGCCGGATGTTGTTGAGTGCGTCTTCGCCATCGAGGATGACAATGTGCAGGGCCATCGGGGTCCCGGCCTGCGCAGCGGCGGCCTGAGCGAACATTTGCGGCGCCCGGACAAGCAGCAGCATCAGCGCAACAGCCACCACGCGCCTTACCAGCGACGGCAATCTCCGCGCAATCGAGGGCCGGATTAGCTTCATTCTGTCGATCATTGCGCGCTCACCGTCTGCGAATTGCCTTGACTATTGACCAGCGTGACCTGCACCTGCCCGACCACGGCCGCATCCTGATCGAGATTGAACACCTGAATGTAGTGGAACGTCGATCCGTAGGTTGGAGACGCCGGGTTTGAGTACCACGCACTGAACAGCGCGCTGCCGTCGATGACGAGATCGGATGTAGCGAGGCTCTGGCCGGGTGCGGCGACGAAGTGGAAGTGGATCTGCTCAATGTCGCGCGTATTGGAGTAGCCCTGGACGGTGACGGTCAGGGTGTCTCCGCTGCGGTCCAGCGTGACCCCCGCGACGCCGGGCGTGGCGGGCGGCGACGTGATGACCAGGGTCGGCACCGGTGTCGGCGTTATGTCGACGCCGCCCGCGGTAAGTTTCAGCGTGACAGTGATGGTCCCGGCGACCGATCCGCTCTGAAATTGGAGCGGGGGAATCGTCGTCGTATTCGCGGGGATCGTGAATGTGGTGGTGGTGGTTCCGTTGGGGAACAGGATCGTTCCGTCCGTCGTCAAGCCCGGCGCCGGCGTGAAGGTCAGGGTCAGGGTCGCCGCAATCGGCACCGCATAGGCGGCCACGGTGAAGGTCAGGTTGGGCTGCGCGACCGGCGCGACCGTAGGCGGTCCATTGACGCTGATCGTCGCCGGTGGCGCGCCTACGACGATTGCCAGGGTATTGCTCGTCTGCGCCTGGGTAGGATCGTTGACCGTTACCTGGAGGGTTTGCGCGGTCAGGAAGTTGGAGGCGGGAACCGCGACGGTCAGCGTCGTGGGGTTCACGAACGTCGTCGTAAGCGCAGTCGTGCCGATGTAGACGACGGAGTTCGGGAGGAAGCCCGTCCCGGTGAGCGTCAGGTTCAGGGCTGGGTCGCCCAGCTTGACGCTGGCGGTCGAAAGCGAGGTGAGCGCAAGGCCGATGACGTTGAGCGGAACGGTGGCCGTCGCGGTCGTGTAGTCGGTGAGGTCGGTTGGAGTAAACGTGACGCTGAGGGTCTGCGTTCCCGCGGTGAGCACGGTGCCCAGCGCCGGCGTGTACGCGAATGCCCCGGTCAGCGCGCCGGAAATACCGTTGGCTGTGGCGTTCAACTGCGTAGCGGAAAGCACGGTGCCGGCGACTACGTCCGCAGGCACGGACCAGGTAATGGTGGGCGCAATCTTTCCGACGGCGATCGTGACGCTGCCCGTTGCGGGCTTGAAGTCGATCGTATCGGTAGGCGTGAACGCGACGGAGAGCGTCTGCGTTCCGGCGGTAAGCAGCGTCCCCGCAGCAGGCGTGTAGACGAACGTGCCGGGTACCGTGGCGGCGTATGGGGTCGCGACGGTCGCGTTCAGTTGCGTTGCCGAAAGCAGCGTGCCGTAGCCGATGCCCGTGGGCGTCGGCCAGGTGATGGTGCTCGTGGCGAGATCGACGGTCTGCGCCAGCACCGGCGACGTCGCTGCGGCGAAGACCGGATTGCCGGCGAAGCTGGCGGTGATGTTGTGCGCGCCCGCGGTGAGAGTGGAGATGGCGAAGCTGGCAGCGCCGTTGGTCAGCGCCGGGGTTCCGAGCACCGTCTTCCCGTCGGAGATCGTCACCGTGCCGCTGATAGGCGAAGCCGTGTAGGCCGACGCGATGTTGACGTTGAACGTGACGGGCTGGCCGAACTGCGAGGGGTTCGCCGTGCTGATGACGGCGACGGTCGCAATGGCGGGGTCGACGTTGAGCGGGATGCTGATGGAGGCGGGCGTGTAGTCGACAGTGTCGGTCGGCGCGAAGGCCGCGCTCAGGGTGGTCGCACCGGGTGCGAGGATCGTTCCGCTGGATGGGGTGTAGGTGAAGACGCCGGGCAGCGGGTTGCCGCCGATGTCGGTCGCTGTGGCATTCAACTGCGTTGCGCCCAGCGGTGTGCCAGCGGTGATGTTGGCAGCAGCGGCCCAGCTCAGCGTCGGGGCGACTTTGGTGACGACCAGAGTCACGCTGGCGGTCGCGGTCTTGAAGCTGGCCGTATCGGTCGGAGTGAAGAGGACAGAGAGCGTCTGGGGGCCGGCAGTCAGCAAGGCGCCCGCCGCGGGAGTATAGGCAAAGGTCCCGGGTACGGTCTGCGCGAACGCTGTGGACACGGTTGCGTTCAACTGCGTCGCCGACAGTTTGGCGCCGTAGGGGACGCTCGCGGGCTGCGGCCAGTTGATGGCGGTGGTAGCGGAGCTGATCGTTTCGGTGAGGACGGCGGAGTTGCTGCCGCCGAAGTTCGAGTTGCCGCCGTAGACCGCGGTGATGCTGTGCGCGCCCGCGCTGAGGGTTGAAGTGGAGACGGTGAGGTTGGGAAGCTGGACGGTCCCGAGCAGCGTCGTGCCGTCGAACACGCTGACGGTCCCGGTGATGGCAGCCCCGCTATAGGCGGAAGTCACTCCGACGGTGAAGGTCACGAGCTGTCCAAACTGTGATGGGTTCATCGAACTTGTGACCGTGGTCGTCGTCGGTGCCGGATTGACAGTGAGTGGGACGTTGGCCACCGCAGTTGTGTAGTCCACCGTATCCGTCGGCGTGAACGTCACACCGAGCGTGTTCGCCCCCACGGGCAGAACGACCCCTGCGGCCGGCGCATAGGTGAACGTGCCCGCCAGCGCCGCGCCGCCCACACCGGTGACGGAGGCATTGAGCTGCGCAGCGCCAAGTGCCGCGCCCAGGTTGATCGTCGCGGGAGGCGCCCATATAACGACCGGCGTGGACTGGCCGACCGCGATGCCGACCGAGCCGGTAGCCACCGCAAAGTCGGTCGTGTCTGTCGGGGTGAACGTAACGCCCAGCGTATGCGTCCCAGCCGTAAGTACAGTGCCAGATGCGGGGTTGTAGCTGAAGGCGCCCGCGACGGTCGCGCCGTTGAACGTGGCCGTGGCGTTGAGTTGAGTTCCGGAAAGTGCCGTGCCATAGGAAATCGAAGCTGGGGCTGTCCATGCAATCGTTGGCGTGGCCTGGCCCACAGTGATGCTGGTTGAGCCCGCGGCCACATTGAAGTCGGCGGCATCGGCCGGCGTGAACGTAACGCCCAACGAGTTTGTCCCGGCGGCGAGGACGGTTCCCGATGCCGGGTTATAGCTGAAAGTTCCGGCGACGGGCATTCCATTGAAGCTGGCCGTGGCGTTGAGCTGGGTCCCAGAAAGCGCCGTGCCGTAAAGAATCGCCGCGGGGGCCGTCCATGAGACGGTGGGCGTGGCTTTGTTGATCGTGATTGTGCTGGTGACTGCGGCGGGAGTCGTGAAGCCGGTCGTGTCCGCGGGCGTGAAGTTGACCGTGATCGCGCTGGGGCCCGCGGGAAGGGTCGTCGTTGTGTTGACGACAGTTCCCGAAGCATTTGTGTAAATAAAAGTCCCGGCAACGGAGCTGCCGCCGGAGGTCGCGGTTGCATCGAGTTGCGCAGTCGACAGCGCCGTTCCAAACGTAATGGTCGCGGGATTCGGAACGAAAACCAGGGTGGTTGTGGCCGCACTGACGGTGATGGTCGCCGCGGCTCCTGCAGGCACATTGAAGTTCGTCGTGTTGGACGGAGTGAAGTTGGCCGTAATGACGTTCGGCCCCGCAGGCAGAACGGTGCCTACACTGACGGTCGCTCCGCCAGCATTGGTATAGACGAAGCTGCCGGGGACAGCGCTCCCGCCGAAGGCCGCGGTCGCGTCGAGCTGCGCGCCTGTGAGCGGCGCGCCCGAGGCCAGCGTCGCGGGGTTCGGCACGAAAGCAACCACGGGCGTGGCTTTGTTCACCGTGATCGTGCTGGTCACGCCGGCCGGCGTTTTGTAGTCGGTCGTGTCCGTCGGAGTGAACGTGGCCGTAATGTTGTTGCTGCCGCCCGGCAGCACGGTCGTCGTATTGACGGCCGTTCCCGATGCATTGGTGTAGACGAAGCTGCCGGCAACGGTATTGCCGCCGAGGGTCGCAGTCGCGTCCAGCTGTGCGGCCGAAAGCGCGGTGCCGAAGGTGATCGTCGCCGGGTTGGGGACGAAGGCGAGCAGCGGCGTGGCTTGATTTACCTGGAAATCGACCGCGCCAATCGTCGCGGGAAAGTAGGTCGTATCGCCTTCGTACACTGCCGAGAACGAATAGTCCCCTGCGGTCAGCGTCCCTATCGGCAGGGATGCGAAGCTCTGGGTGGACGAGGCGGCCGCAAGGTTCACCGTGCCCAGCAGGGTGTTCGTCAGCGAGTTGAAGAACTGCACCGGGCCGGTCGGCGCTGGCGCTGCCAGCGAGTCGACTTCCACCGTCAGCGTCACGGGATTGGCCGGCGCGTAGGTCGTCGGGCTGGTCGGAGACGTGGTCAGCACGGCGTTTGAAACTTGGATCTGCGTCGATCCATTGCTCACAAGCGTTGCCGACGCGGTACCGGGACTCAATGTGGGCGTGCCGGGAGTGGTCGCCGTCAGGCTGTGCGGGCCGGCTGCGAAAGTAAGCTTGCCGAGCGTGGCCGTCGCAGTCCCCGACGTGATGTATTGCTGCACCAGGCTTGGGTCGCCACTTGGCGTAATAAACGCGATGGGGTCGGAGTAGCCGTCTCCGTTGGCATCGCTCGACCCCAAAAGTGAGTTCACCGAAGTGGCCAGCGTGAAGCTCGAGAGCGGCTGATTGTACTGGCCGGTCGCGTCGGCGTTATAGACGGAAAGATTGCTGCCATCGTAGACCGCGACATCCTGAAAGCCATCGCCATTGAAGTCGCCCATCGCGGCGGTCAGCAGGCCGGGCACTGGCGCGGTGAATATCGTGTCGCTAAAGCCGATGGCCGGGGTCTGATTGTTGAAGACCACCGCAATGCTCGCATCGATCCCGCCGTTGATGGCGACGAGGTTGGGATACTTGCTGCCCGGAAGCGTTGGCGTAAAGAATTGAAAGGTTGCGCCCGTATCGCCCAGCGACTTTTGATACGTGGGCGTCGCCGGGAAATTGCCCATGCTGTCGTTCTGGAAAACTTCGATCTGGCTGGTGGACAGGTCGGAAGAGAAGTCGTGGTAGAGCAGGGCGATGTCGGGGAAGCCATCGTTGTTGAAGTCCACGGCGGCCACCTGTAGCCCGTCCCCGAGCGGCACATCGAAGGGTGTACTGCCGCCGAAGCCGCCCGCACCGTCGCCGGGGTAGATATTGAAACCGAGCACTGGGCTGCCGTCCGGATTCATATTGCCGTCCGGCCCAACCAGAAGGATGTCGGTGTTGCCGTCCCGGTTGAAGTCCGCCGCGGCGATCAAATGGGCCGACGGCGCGGCGAATATCGCCGATTCCTGAGAGAAGGTCCCGTCCTTCTGATTCAGGTAGACGAGCACGTTGTCCGTAGCCCCACCGCTGGCTGGATCGGTGCAGAGCATGGCGATGTCGGGATATCCGTCACCGTTGAAATCGGCCGTTGTCACGGCCACAACGTTGAGGCAAAAATCGTTGTCGAGCGCGAACTCGGTCCCGGTAAAGCCGGACCCCCGGCCCACGAACCCAAACCCGCCCAGGTTGTCGGCAGCGTAATAGATCTGGACCGTGTTGGGCGCATACAGGATCACGTCCTGAAGGCCGTCCTGGTTGAGGTCGGCAAGAATCGACTGCGGCGAACCCTCGAATTCGCCGGGGGCCGCCGCCGATGGGTTGGTCGCCACAAATTGTCCACTGGTGAACGTGAGCGGAGCGGTGCCGAGCGTGGCCGTTCCATCGGTGAACGTCACCAGGCCGGACGGAACTCCAAAGCCGTCCGTCGAGCCGAAGACAGCCTGTAGGTTGGTTGGCGTTGCAGGCGCCGTTGGACTTGGCGTCGCAGTGAGCGTGCCAGGATTGCTCGCGAGCTGTTGGATCGGGTACGGCACGGGCGGCGCGCAGTAATCTGCCGTCGCAGTGTGGGTGCAGTAGGTCAGGTCCACGGACTTCACGCCCGCCGGCAAATTTGCCGGGACGTCTACCCTCGCGGAGATCGAACTGACGACAGTGACGGCGCCGGCGAACGAACTGAAACTGCTGCCGGAAAATGTCACCGCCGCTTCTCCCGCCACAAAATCCGTTCCCTGTAGATAGATTTCCCGTGGTGCAGGATTGCCGCTGAGGCTGGGATTGCGCGCGGTCAGGGTATCCAGGTCGGTGCTCAGGACCGCAGGCTCCTGAATCGGTATCTGTAGCGTATTTGTGTATGCGGGGTCGATTTTGCCGTCGCAGGTGTCGCTCGCGTTGGCAGTGGCGTAAGCGGTCGCAGTAAAAACGCCGGCGTTGAATGCCGAGGCAGGGATCTCCTGGATCGAGCCGGCGGGGATTTGCAGTTCCACCAGCGTGGGAGAGCTAAAGTCGCCCGTCAGGGGGATGAGAGGGATCCCGCTGGTCCCCGAAACCGTGAAAAAGCACATCGGAGTCTGTGTCCCCTTATTGATGGGGAAAATGCCGTAAATCGTCATCGTCAGGCCCGGAGTGCCCGCCGAAATTTCGGGAGTATCTGTATCGTCCAATTGGTCCGTCTGCGCGTGAAGCACGGCTGGACACAGCAGCAGCACGACCACCAGCAGCAGGTCAGTCAGCCTTCTGCGCCCGGCCTGTTCCATGTCCCGGATCATGGATGCGCCCCCGTCCCGGCCAGCGCGGGAATGAAGAACGAACGCGGCGCGTTTACTCCCGCGTCGACCGCCCACAACGCACCGCCGCCGGGAGCGGTGATACGAAACGTCCCCATGCCCGACAGAGGCGCCACCAGCGCCGGCGTGCAATTGCAGGCAATCCGCAGCGGAGCGTTCTGCCCTGTGAGGTCGATGCGTATGGCACTGGCCTCGCCGGAGTTCGCCACCAGCGCCCATTGCCCGTTCTGCGAAACGCCGAGACCGGCGGGCGTCATCAGCAGCGCGGCGCTCGGCACGAGCACTGGCGAGGGCTTGCTCGATGCATTGTGGACCAGCGTCAGCGTATTGGCCGCGGCATCGGCGAATAGCAGATCGTCGCCGCTCGCGAAGCTCAGTCCCCCCAGCGCGCCGGCATTGCCGACGGTTGTCGCGCCAATCTGGATGCTGACGCCCGCACTGCTCGCAGCGGCGACGGCCACGCTGCCCGCGTCGCTCACCACAGCATCCAGCACGGCGACCGGCGACGTAATAACCGTCGCAGAAGGCGCAGACGGAAGCCCCGTGAGCAGCGTAACCGACCCCGAGCCGACAGCGAACACGACCGCCAATTTCCCACCCGGCGAGAAACGGATCTGCGCCCCCGCGGCGGCAACTTTGGCGGTCACATGGACGGGCTGGCCCGAGGGCAGCGTCATTATGTCGAGCGAGCCATCCGGCTCTTCCAGCACCGCAACCGCATTGGCCGACGACGCACCCGCGGCGATATACGTCCCAGCGGGCACCACGCTCTGGCCCACCTGCGACGATCCCGGGACTCCGAGAATCGGCCGCAGCGTCTCATCGGCGGCGTTCCAGAAATAGCCAAGCTGCGGCCCCTGCGTCGAGGCCGCGGGCGTCGTCGTGCCGGGCAGGCTGCTGGCAGGCAATCCAACGCCACTGCCAGCAACCCCAAAGCGCTCCCAGGGTAACCGTGCAGAGAGCAACACCCAATGTTCGCGAAAAGGAGCGAATCCGAGCAGTTTTCATTGGCCTCCTCCCATGGAGCCTGGGAGTGATGCATAAAAGGGGAACAAATGGACAATACCCAGCTAAAGCGGGCAGGTCAAGCAAATTTACAGATGGCCGGGGGCCCGAAACCGTCGTCCTACGAAGCGAAAATCGGATACTGGCTTAACGCACCCTCGCCCAGACCGGATGTTCCAGTTCCAACAAAATTCAGATCGCCTGACGAATTTCGGTGCATGTGTGCCTCCGCCGGTGCGACACTTGCTTCGAATTCCGTAAATCCGTCAGGCGCGCCAGCACGTAGGAACAGGCAAAAGAAGGAGAAAAATCCTTGATCGCGCATATTTTTGTATCACTGCTGCTTTTATCCGGAAGTAGCGGCCCCCAGGCCAAGGTCCCGGCTGCGGAACGCAAGGCCGCTCCCGCGGCCATGCTGCTGGAGATTACGCTCGAGCGCAAACGCGACGGCAAGATTGAAACCATGGCCGCTGGCCACGTCTTCGACAACGGAGACCAGGTCCGCCTCCGCCTCAAAAGTCACTACGACGGCTTTCTCTACGTCATGGACCAGGGAACCTCCGGCCAGTTCGCGACCGTCTTTCCCGCAACCGACGCGGGCATCAACAACCGCATCGAGAGCGACAAGGAATACTACGTTCCCTCCGGGAATGACGACTGGTTCGACATCACTGGCCCCGCCGGGTTCGACACTCTGTACTTCATGCTGAGTCCCGTGGAACTCGCCCGCCCCGCGACCGCCAACTTCGTCGCTCCCGGCCCGCTCAGCAGCCTGCGTCCGCGCTGCAACGACAAAATCTTCCGCGCCCGCGGCGAGTGCATGGACGATTCCGCCGGCCCCGCCGCCGTCCCCG